>OBVS01000311.1_pt1 | contig 13287 bp, 12 predicted proteins | sample 1476211 | NCBI WGS metagenome assembly OBVS01 (sample SAMEA2580025, study PRJEB22360) | human gut metagenome | biome: human gut; feature: human-associated habitat; material: faeces | place: Denmark | collected 2008/2010 | reverse complement strand
TCATTAGTTGTTTAGATTATTACATGAATTGAACCGCCGTATGCCGAACGGCACGTACGGTGGTGTGAGAGGGAGGAGAAAGTCCTCCCTACTCGATTTACATTTATCTGATCTTTGTAGTATACTTTTGGATGAATCAACACGAAAATTTTTTGAAAGTTTTGGTGTTGATATGGATAAAGTATATGTTGAATTTATTCCGGTCTTTACTGAGGCTGAAGAGGGCGCGTTTTTTTCAAGAGACTGTTATAAAATAGAGTTTGTGTTTGCTGGATATTTTGAGGCAATTCCGAGTAGTCAGTGGGAGTTCTATTTTGGATTTGTTGATGATGAGCCACCTATATTTGACGTTGATGAAAATACACCAGAAATTGTGGAAGTGGATGATGGTATAGTTGTACATAGTTCAGAAGAAAAAATGGGTATTTATAGGTTTGGAGAAGCCTCGGTGTCTTCTGGAGACTTCGAGGGTTGGAATTCGGGATATACTTTTTGCAGGTCTATTTTCAGAATATAATTTTAAGGTAGTGACTTAAAATTGCAAGTCATAAGGTCCGAAATGTCTTTTTATTGCCCTATACAAACCAGGGTTAAAACTATTATTATAAAGTAATCAAGATTAAAATAGGACATATACTTAATAAAAGGTATTAAGTTACCTTATTTAAATTTGGTTATTATTGTGCAGACAATAACGATAGGATAAGTGTGAAAAATGAATAGAAACTTGCAAAAACTTAAATACAATTTAAAAATAAGCCTTTAATGGTATATTTTAAATAAAATGTTGCAAAAAACTATAATATAAAGTATAATAATGGTAAGTAGTAATATGACACGTTAATAAAATAACCTAATATGAAAGGAAGGTATTGATTATGAACGGACGGAAAAAAGTTAAAGCTATAAGTTTAGAGACGTTTGTTTTCCTAGCAATATTCATTGGTGGTTTTGCTTGGATTGGTCACGTTATGGGCGTAGGGCTTATGTTTAAGACAATGATGGCAACAGCTCATGATTTATTATTACAGACCGTATTCTTTATTATGGCTATGGCCGTTATAGCAGGAGCTATAAGTGGCTTACTGTCAGAGTTCGGTGCGATATCACTGATCAATAAGATATTTGCTCCTTTGATGAAGCCTATATGGGGACTTCCAGGTGCAAGTATAACAGGAGTAGTAGCAACATATCTATCAGATAATCCAGCTATTATACCTTTTGCGAAAGACCAGAGTTTCACTCAATATTTTAAGAAATATCAAGTTCCAGCATTGTGTAACCTTGGTACATCTTTCGGAATGGGTCTAATAGTAACAACATTTATGATTGCACAGGGAGACCAGTTTATAGCTCCAGCATTGATTGGTAATCTTGGTGCTATCGTTGGTTCTGTAATAAGTGTTAGACTAATGTTGATGCAGACCAAAAAGTTCTATGCGGACAAGGCCTTCGATCCATTTGATGAATCTATGTCATCTGAAGATATGGAAAATCATGTAGAGTCTAGATATGTCAGAGATGGAAGTATGTTCCAGAGAATTCTTGATGCCTTATTAGAGGGTGGAAAGAATGGTGTTGACATGGGTATGGCTATCATACCAGGTGTCCTAATAGTTTGTACATTCGTTATGATGCTAACATTTGGTCCTGGAAAGAATGGATATACAGGTGCTGCATATGAGGGTGTAAAGTTTCTTCCTTACCTAGGACAGAAGATAAGTTTTATAATTGAGCCATTATTTGGATTTAAGTCTCCAGAAGCAATAGCATTCCCAATAACAGCATTGGGTGCAGTTGGAGCAGCCATTTCACTTGTACCAGAGTTTATAAAGAGTGGTGCAATAACTCCAAATGACATAGCAGTATTTACAGCTATGGGTATGTGTTGGTCAGGATACCTAAGTACTCATATAGGTATGATGGACGCCTTAGGGACTAGAGAACTAGCAGGTAAGGCAATAATATCACATACTATTGGTGGATTGGCAGCAGGTATATTTGCCCACCTTGTATTCATGATGGTAGTATAAATACTATAAAAATATTATAAAACTAGTAAAAAATATAGTATAGAATTTAGTAAAAAAGATATAATAATTAGTATAAAAAAATAATAATAGTAATTAGGTAATTAGCAGATAATTTAACTACTTGATTTAAACGAGGGCTTAGCTCTCGTTTTTTTCGTCTTAAAAATCTTCATTATTGAGATACTCTATTTAATTAAATTAAAAAAATGACAACTTGTGTATGTTATTTTAAAGTGTTATAATGTTATAGGTATAATATAAAAGGAAAGAAGTGTGATTATGAAAAGAACAAGAAGATTAAGAAAAACAGGGATTATTAGAGATTTAGTAAGAGAAACTAGACTTAGCATGAAGGAGTTGGTCTATCCAATATTTGTGATTGAAGGTCAGGATATAAGGAGAGAAATACCTAGTATGCCAGATGTTTACCATGTATCAATAGACAGACTAGATGAGGAGATACAGGATATATTGAATCACGATATACAGAACATTATGATTTTTGGTGTTACTGATAAGAAGGATTCATGTGCTACAGAAGCTTTTGTAGAGGATGGTATAGTACAAAGAGCAGTTAGAAGGGTAAAGGAAATAACAGATCGATTAACAGTAATAACTGACGTATGCATGTGTGAGTACACTGACCATGGTCACTGTGGTATTCTTGACAAGGATGGATATGTAAATAATGATGCTACTCTAAAGTATCTTCAGAAAGTTGCCCTAAGTCATGCACAAGCAGGTGCTGATATGGTAGCTCCATCTGATATGATGGATGGAAGGGTAGCAGCGATTAGGGAAATATTAGATGAAAATGGCTTTGTCAATATTCCAATAATGGCCTATAGCGCTAAGTATGCATCAAGTTTTTATGGACCTTTTAGGGATGCGGCAGATTCTGCACCATCATTTGGAGACAGAAAACAGTACCAGATGGACCCAGCCAACTATAGGGAAGCGATGCTTGAATGCGAGCTAGATATAGAAGAAGGAGCAGATATGATAATGGTAAAACCAGCCCTTGCTTATTTGGATGTAATAAAGGGAGCAAAAGAAAGATTTGGTGTTCCAGTTGTTGCATATAATGTAAGTGGTGAGTATTCAATGGTTAAATTTGCTGTGAGACAGGGATTATTAAATGAAGATGCAATATATGAGAGTGTCCAGTCTATAAAAAGAGCTGGAGCTGACATAATAATTACCTACTTTGCAAAGGACCTTAAAAAGTATATAGATAGATACTAAAATATATAATATTTTAAAAGGGTAACTAAAAAAGTCTTAACCCATAAGTGATTTTTTACCCAAAAGCAAAAATGCTAAATTTCAACCTTTTATACTGTTGAATTTAGCATTTTTTATTTTATAAGATTTATGAGTCTGAATCTTGCTTATTTTTAATATCACTTGTTTTTTCAGATTCATCACAAATGATTTCTTCTTCTACAAAGCTATTTTCTGGCTTGGACTTGCATTTATCTTCTTCAATATCCTCCAGATTCATACTGTTGAGCTGGTCGTTCATCTCAGCCTTGTTGAGTACATAGGTGTTGTTGGTTCTTATTTTACCTATGTTTACCCAACTGATATACTTGTTAGAATCGTTGCTAGAGAAGGCCTTCTTTAGCTTGTATATATTGAACATTCTAGACAGGGATGCGACTACAAGTATGCCCAGTGATATTCCTATACTGACGATTATAGCTCTAGTTCCAGTACTTGCAGCTAACTCGTACTTTTTCTGGATTGTGTACAATACTGTATTGTATAGACTGATACCAGGAACCAATGGTAGTATACCAGGAATAATGATTACAATAGCAGGTTGCTTTAGTAATCTAGCAAAAATTTCTGATGATACTGCTATAAATATAGCTGCTGTAAATGCATATACTAGTGGATTATCGAAATGAACCGACATCACAAGGTATATTATCCATCCAACTCCACCTACAACTGATGATGGTAGGAGCAGTTTCTTAGGTGCATTAAAAAATATTGAAAAACCACAAGTTGCCATAGCCGCAAATAGAAAATGCTCCCAAATTGGTATATCCATCATTTTACACACCTCCTATTCCAAGAACTAAGGCAACACCTGAAGCTATAGCCGTTATTATCATAAGAACCTCAAATATACGAGCGGTACCAGACATTAAATTACCAGATATTAAATCTCTCATAGACTTGATAAAGGCAACACCTGGAAGTAAAGGCATTATAGAACCAACTATTAGAGCTGTTGGTTGGTCTATAAAACCTAAGTGGTAGAACAAAACACCCATTACAGTTATTATTATAGTAGATAGCATAGTTGAGAACATGACAATAGAACTGTATTTAAGAGTTTTGTCATATACATAAGTTGCTATTACTGAAGTTATAGCTGTTAAAATAAATGTATTTATTTGATTACCACCTAGCGTAGCTGCAAAGCCTGCAGAGCCTAGACCTGTCCCTAAAAAATACATTGAAGTAGGGTATGCCTTTAGCTGGTCTATTCTACGGAGTTCTTTTATTTCTTCTTCCATATCGGGATCTACCTTATTGACAAACTCTCTTGAAAAATTGTTTAAAATAGAAAGCTTATTTAGGTTTATTGACCTCGTTACAATTGTCTTCATAAAACATAGACCGTCAAATTTGTCGTCTGAAACTATTATTACGGTCGGAGTAGTAAAGCAATTTATATGGTTGTATCCTCTAGATTTGCATATTCTTAGGACACTGTCCTCAACCCTGTAGGTTTCAGCACCGTTTTTAATCAAGAGCTCTCCTAAGAATAGGGCAAGTTTTAAGGTTTGCATTTTGTAATCTTTATCTTCTAATCTGTTTTTCAAAACTTACCTCCATTTGTAATCTTTATCTTCTAATCTGTGTTTCAAAACTTATCTTCATAATAAATAAAATTCTCACCAAGACTATCATACAACAAGGTGGTGAAAATGTATAGGAAAATTTAATATTTTATACTAACTTTATATTTAATTGTATTATTCAAACAATTAACTCAAATTATCTTTTTTTGAAACAACTTGCAATATGTGGTATAATAATAAGATATTAATATAGGGGAGGGATACTATGAAAAAAAATATTAGTATAGTATTATCAGCTACAATGTTTTTAAGTGGTCTAGGTTATTCAAGTGTTTTTGCAGATGATGTTACCTTGGAGATAGAGCCTGAGTTAAACCCATCAGCTATAAAACTCGTTGAATCAACAGGTGCTGTGAATAAAGACCAAGAACCTGATTATACAAAGCCGATAGCAATAGAAAAGTTCAATGATATTGAGGCTAAATTGAAGCAAGATTTTAAGAAAGATGTTTCTATACAAAATATAATCAGCGGGACAGATACAGTTACTAGTGGTAGTCTAAATAAGGCCGTAGACCTCGCTGTATATCGTATTACTGATAAAGAATATGCTGAATCAAAAGCAGTCTTGACTTCAGATAAATTAGTGACTGACAGTAGGTTCAAGATAAGTAATGAAGATGGCTCATATACGATTCCTCTTAAGGATGTAGACTTAAAGCCTGGAGACCACCTAGTCACTTGTATTTCTTACAGGTTTAAATATGATAATACAGGAAAAATAGAAACAAAGACATATTTAGTCAACACTGAGTTTGTTAGCGTGAACTCAATAAAGGCAAAGGTTGGAGAAAAGGTAAATGCAAAAGATGCAATAGTGGGACTTCCTAAAGATGCTAATATTGAGAATATATCTATAGCTGATACTTCAACAGAGGGTAATAAAGAAGCTAAGATAAGGGTTACATATCAGGGCCTATCAAGAGACTTCGTTATACCTGTTATAGTTTCAGACTCTACTAGTGCAGTAGTTGATCCAAATTCAAAGAGAATAAGCGGTACAAATAGGTATGAAACAAACCTAGAGTCCATTAAAAACAGCTTTAAAATGGGTCTTACAAAAACAGTTATAATAGCTTCAGGAGAAAACTTTGCAGATCCACTTTCAGCAGGACCATTAGCTATGAAGAAAAATGCTCCGATCGTATTTTCAACAAAGACAGGCCTAAAGCCAGAAACTGTCAAACTTATAAAAGACCTTGGAGCCAAGGAAGCTATAATAGTAGGTGGTACAAATTCTGTTCCTGAGCTTGTTAAAAACCAGCTTGCAAGGTTGAATGTTAGAAGGATAGCAGGAGCTAATAGGTACCTAACTTCCAAGATGCTTTTAAATGAATTTGGACCTTCAAAACATATAATTTTTGCGGATGGTAGAGATTTTGCAGACGCACTTTCAGCTACACCTCTTGCTAAAAAATTGAACGCTCCTATACTATTAGTTGACAAGGAAGACAAGGTGCCTAAGGTTCTTGCCTACCATGACGCATATATAGTAGGTGGAGCCCATTCAGTAAGTCCAGCTATTGAAGCGAATATCAAGTCTAAAATGCCTGGAAAGAATTTATACAGAACCTTTGGTAAAAACAGGGAACAGACATCAGCTATTGTAGCTGAAATTGTAAAATATGATGTTCATATACTTGCCAATGGAAGGGTATTTGCCGATGCACTAAGCTCAGTTAACTTATTGAATGATGGTGGAAAAACTCTTCTATTAGTTGATAAGAATGCTATGAGTCATCAGGTAAAGAATACTATAAATGGCAAATTGAACTATATTATAGGTGGAACTAATGCTATAACAAAAGACTTATTAGGATATTAATTTTATAGAGACATAGATATAAAAAAGACTGGATTTTTTCCAGTCTTTTTTTATAAGCTTATGCTAGATAAAATAAAAGAAAACTAGTATATAAAGAAAACTAGTATATAAAGAAAACTAGTATATGATGAACACCTTAAAAATAAAGGTTAATACCAAGCTAGAAATTACGAAATTCAGTCTTGCAAAATATTAACCCAACCTTTATAATAGATATTGTTTAATAAAAATAAACTAATAGTTTAGTAAAAAGTAACCAATGTATTATTAAACTAAAAGTTTAGTAGATGAAAACTCTACTTTGAAAAATAGATATAAAGTCTTGTCTAACAAGGATGACATGACATGGCTTATGATAGGAATTAACTTATATTATGCTAGGATAGGAGGGCTCTAAGGGCGATTAATATGGATATTGGTGAAAAAATCAAAAGACTTAGGACTGGGAAACAACTGACCCAGGAAGAGTTGGCTAATAGGTGTGAGCTGTCAAAGGGATTTATATCTCAAGTAGAAAATAACCTGACATCTCCGTCCATAGCAACTCTTATAGATATATTGGATATACTTGGGACTAATTTAAAGGAGTTTTTCTCAGAAGACCTAAATGAAAAAATAACATTTAAGCAGGATGATATGTTTGAGGTTGAAGATGAAGACCTAGGCTACACATTTAGGTGGTTGGTCCCAAATTCACAGAAGAATGACATGGAGCCTGTAATGGTTGAGATAATGCCAGGAGGAAGGTACAAGGAAGAAAAACCCCACGAAGGTGAGGAGTTTGGATATGTCATTAAGGGTACACTAACCCTATATATGGGAGACAAAAAATACAAGGTTAAAAAGGGTGAGAGCTTTTACTATAAGGCAAGGGCTAATCACTATATTACAAACGAGGGCAAGACACCAGTAGCAATGGTATGGGTGAGCAGTCCTCCATCATTTTAAATAGATAAGGGGTGTATATATTGAATAATAAACTAATAGAGCTAAAAAATATATCAAAGACTTACGATGACAATACGGTTTTAGACGACTTTAACCTAACGATAAATGAAAATGAATTTTTGACATTACTTGGACCAAGTGGATGTGGAAAGACTACACTACTAAAGATAATAGGTGGTTTTGAATTTGCTGATGAAGGTGATGTTTATTTTGGTGGTTATAGGGTGAATAATGCCCCTCCATACCAGAGAAACATCAATACAGTATTCCAGAAGTATGCCTTGTTCCCACATATGAATGTATATGAGAATGTGGCATTCGGTCTTAAGATCAAGAAGATGGACAAGGAGGCAATAGATGACAAGGTAAAGGAGATGCTTAGCATGGTATCCCTAGCTGGCTTTGAGAACAGGTCTATAGACTCACTTTCAGGTGGCCAGCAGCAGAGAGTTGCTATTGCCCGTGCCCTTGTAAACGAACCTAAGGTACTTCTTTTGGACGAGCCTCTTGCAGCCCTTGACCTAAAGCTAAGACAGGAAATGCAGAGCGAGCTTAAGAAGATCCAGAAAAAGCTTGGTATAACATTTATTTTCGTAACACATGACCAGGAAGAGGCCCTAAGTATGAGTGATACAGTGGTTGTAATCCACAAGGGTGTAATCCAGCAGATAGGTACTCCAGTTGATATATACAATGAACCAGAAAATGCCTTTGTAGCCAACTTTATAGGCGAATCAAACATAATCGACGGAATTATGCATGATGACTTCGACGTTGAATTCTCAGACACTAGGTTTGTCTGTGTTGACAAGGGCTTTGAAAAGGGTCAGGCAGTAGACGTTGTAGTGAGACCTGAAGATATAATAATGGTCAAGGAAGACGAGGGTATGATATCTGGTATAGTTCGTTCATCCACATTTAAGGGTGTTCATTATGAACTAGAGGTAGAAGAAAACAGCAGGATGTGGCTTTTACAGAACACTAAGACTGCACCAATAGGTTCTAGGTTAGGTATGATAATTAATCCTGAGGATATACATATCATGCACAAAAGCGAGGTGTAGTAATGAAGGCCGATAACAAGACAAACACAGAATTTGAGATAAAGGAGTCTAGGCTAGCATATCCCTATGCAGTGTGGGCTACAATATTTATAGTAATACCACTTATATTGGTAGTCTACTATTCTTTTACTAGAAAGACAGATGATGGTGGTGTACTATTCACATTGGCTAACTACAGGGACGTATTTGACCCATTGTTTTTCAAGGTATTTGTTAGGTCCTTTGTAATATCAGGCCTAGCTACAATTGCCTGTATTATAATAGGCTATCCTGTTGCCTATATAATATCTAGGATGAGCCCTTCAAAGAGCGCCAACCTGATTATATTATTTATACTTCCTATGTGGATGAATTTCCTTCTTAGGACTTATGCATGGATAGCTATATTGGGTAAGAATGGTCTATTGAATAGTGTTTTGGCATTCTTTGGTGTGCATCCAAACTCAATACTATATACTAGCTCTGCAGTTTTGTTGGGCATGGTATACAATTTCTTGCCATTTATGGTCCTTCCTATATATACATCACTACAGAAGATGGATAAGGACCTTATAAACGCAGCCAAGGACCTAGGAGCGAGTGGATTTACGGTATTTAAAAAGGTTGTTTTCCCACTTAGTATACCGGGCGTTATGAGTGGCATAACTATGGTATTTATGCCTTGTGTTACAACATTTGCAATATCTAGACTACTAGGTGGTGGTAAGACTATGCTAGTAGGTGACTTGATAGAACAGCAGTTTACAACAGTTGGTGATTGGAACTTCGGTTCATCGCTTTCTATTGTTATGATGATAATAATACTAGTGTCTATGGCTATCATGAACAAGGTAGACAAGGACGGATCGGAAGGAGGAGATTACTATATTTAACAAGACTAATAAACTACCGAGATTAAATAGTAAGAGTAGGGAATTTATGCAAAATGTATACTTGGTGCTTGTATTTATATTCTTATATGCACCTATAGCAGCTCTTATGATATTCTCCTTCAATGACTCAAAATCCATGGGTCACTTAAATGGATTTACACTTAAGTGGTATGCGGCATTATTCAAAAATGAATCAATACTTAGTGCCTTATATTATACAGTTACAATAGCAATACTTGCATCTGTTATATCTACAATATTCGGTACAATATCATCTATAGGTATATACAAGATGAGGGGCAAGATGAAAAAGGCTATACTGAATATCAACTACCTACCTGTTTTAAATACAGAAATAGTAACAGGTGTGGCCATCATGTCCCTGTTTACATTTTTAAATATGAACTTTGGTTACAAGACTATGTTAATATCTCACATAATGTTCTGTACACCATATGTTATAATGTCTGTCCTACCTAAGTTAAGACAGCTGCCAGAGAACACTCAAAATGCAGCCATGGACTTGGGCGCTACACCTTGGTATGCTATCAGAAAGATAATCATACCACAGATAAGACCAGGAGTGATATCAGGATTTCTAATGGCATTTACAATGTCAATAGATGACTTTATAATATCATTCTTCAATACAGGCAACGGTGTAAGCAACCTTTCTATAGAGATATACGGTATGGCAAGACGTGGTATAAAGCCAGAAATAAACGCCCTATCTACACTGATGTTTGGTACAGTTATGATACTTTTGATACTTTCAAACAAGAAGGACTCAGTTATCAAGAACAATATAATCAACAGGGGCAAGTAGGAGGTAGTAAATATGAATATTAAAAAGATAATAAAGAGCATTTCTATCCTATCCCTTTCTTTGATTATGGGAATTAACATGACCGGATGTGGGGCTGGCAAGGATTCTAGCAAGGTATTAAATGTTTATAATGTAGGAGACTATATTGACGAATCCTTGATTGATGAGTTTGAAGAACAGACAGGTATCAAGGTCCAGTATTCAACATATGACACTAATGAGATGATGTACCAGAAAGTAAAGAGTGGAAGCACAAAATATGACCTAGTATTTCCTTCAGACTATATGATCCAGAAGATGAGTAGAGAAGGCCTACTAAAGAAGATAAACTTCAATAATATACCTAACTACAAGTACATAGACAAGGAATTTAGAAATGTCAAGTATGATCCGACAAATGAGTACTCAGTGCCTTATATGTGGGGAACTCTAGGCATAGTATACAACAAGTCTATGGTCAAAGATCCTGTAGATTCATGGGACATACTATGGAATGACAAATACAGTAGAAATATACTTATGTTCGATTCAGTAAGAGATACAATCGGTGTGTCTCTAAAAAGACTTGGATTTTCTATGAATTCTGTAAATAGGATGGAGCTGAGGGATGCAAAAAGAGAGCTTATAAAACAAAAACCAAAGCTACTTGCATATGTAAATGATGATGGCAAGGACAGGATGGTTGCTGGAGAAGCTGCCCTAGGTATATTCTACTCAGGAGATGTAGGAATGATGAAGGAAGAAAATCCTGACCTAGAATATGCCCTACCTAAAGAAGGATCTAATATATGGACAGATGGAATATGTATACCTAAGACTGCTGATAATGAAGAATGGGCAGAGGCCTTTATAAATTTCTTATGTGACCCTGATGTAGCAGCCAGAAACACTGAATACATAGCATATTCTACTCCTATAACAGAAGCTAGGAAAAAACTGCCTGAAGAGATGAGAAATGACCCTACTCTTTATCCAGATAAGAAATTGTTGGAAAAATGCGAAGCCTTTTTAGACCTTGAAAAAAATATCAAGCTATATGACAAGGCATGGATTGAAATAAAGAGTAACTAAAGAATAATATGAGATAATAATAAAAATAAAACCACCCTAGGATGCATTACTTAGAATGTTATTTATGGGTGGTATATTTTTAGTAATTTGAATAATATATTCTAAAGGATAGGGGGTGTGTGATGGTCAAACTAGGCAAGTCTAATACTAGAACAAGGACTAAAAAAGGAACAAGAAATAAGCAAACAGCAAATAAGCAAACAACAAAAAAACAAACAGCAAATAAGCAAACAACAAAAAAACAGGCAAAGAAGTACACTAAGAATTATACATATAAAAAGAAAAAAACTACTAGACCAAAAAGAAAGTGGTTTTGGAAAATTATTATCTTGCTAGTATTGATATCGACATTATACACAGCCAAGTCTGTTTTTGAATTTGTTGAATACCAATCAAGTCAAAGTGGGTATACAATGTCCGGTAAAGACTTTATAGACAAGGTAGATGATATAGCCATAGTTGAGTATAGAAAATCAGGCATCCTACCATCCATCACTGTAGCCCAGGCAATACTTGAATCGAATTGGGGTAGGTCAAGGCTTACACAGGATGCAAACAACCTATTTGGTATCAAGGCGGATTCTTCTTGGTGGGGAAGTAGTGTGACCTTTTCTACGGGAGAATATTATAATTCTAAGGTCAATGCCAAGTTCAGAAAGTACAGGTCATGGAAACATTCTATAGAAGACCATACGGATTTTTTGGTCAAGAACAAGAGGTACGAAAGGGCAGGTATATTTGATAAAAAAGATTATAAGTCACAGGCCAGGCCCTTGAAGATGCAGGCTATGCTACTACAGAGGACAAGAACGGTAATAAGATATATGCAGATAAGTTGATAAGACTTATAGAGAGCTACAATCTATACAAATTGGATGATAAGGTGCTAGTATACTAAAAAAATCTTTATTTTTGTACATATATGTGTTACACTATATTAGTTAAGTATAGCAGATGATCGCAGGTAGCAATACGTGAGGAAAGTCGGAGCTCCATAGAGCAGGGTGCTAGGTAACGCCTAGTGAGAGCGATCTTAAGGATAGTGCAACAGAAATAAACCGCCCATTGGGTAAGGATGGAAAGGCGAGGTAAGAGCTCACCAGCATATAGGTGACTATATGGCTATGTAAACCCCACCTGGTGCAAGGCCAAGTTAGGAACAAGAGATGTTGCTCGCATCTCCCGGTAGGTAGGCCGCTTGAACCTATTGGTGACAATAGGTCTAGAAAGATGATCATCTAATACAGAACTCCGCTTATAGCTATGCTTAATACTAAAAAAGAGAAGTCAAAGGCTCATTTGATTAGGGATTTTAGAAAAACTGATTTATAGAGTCTTTAGGTGGCAAGAGAAAAGGCTGTGAGTTTAAATGCTCACAGCCTTTTTTGGGTCTATGTAAAAGGTCTGTATAATTATAAGTCCTTCTATGGAAAAATTATTATATAGGAGAACTTTTGTTATGGGAATTACAAAAAATGTACAAACTGATATTGCAATTTTGTGATTGAAATAACCTAACAATATGATATAATATAGTTAGATGCGAAGATATGTTTTCCATATGAATAATACATTTTTAATTTAAAATTAAAACTTATAGATTTGTTTTCCGGTCTGGGTATATAAGTCCAAATTTAAATTATCTATTTGAAAACTATCTTTCTTATTATGCAAGATTAAGAAGGTGGCTAACTTGCACCAATATTTTTTTATAGATGAATTGTCAAATCAAATGCAACACCTATGGTAAGAGACCAAAAAGTTCTTCT
>OBVS01000308.1_pt1 | contig 13426 bp, 10 predicted proteins | sample 1476211 | NCBI WGS metagenome assembly OBVS01 (sample SAMEA2580025, study PRJEB22360) | human gut metagenome | biome: human gut; feature: human-associated habitat; material: faeces | place: Denmark | collected 2008/2010 | reverse complement strand
AGATACCGTTGTGGATGCAGCTGCTGTAGCTTTATCCAATTGAGATTTATTAACCGCATCTTTAGGATCCGTACCGTCGGCTACATTCGTAATCTTATTACCGCCGTTATTGAGGCCGTCCTTTGTGAGGCTCACCTTATTACCGCTGGCAGGATTGATTGTCATACCGTCACCGTTGATAACAGTGTTATTACCACCGTTTGTGAAAGTTGTAGACGTTAAACCCTGTAATTCTTTCGCCAATTTTACATTCAATGTACCGTTACCGTCGGATACAACACCGATATTATTGTCGGATAATTTAGCTACATCAGCACCGCCTTTGATAGTTACGGTATCACCTAATTTTCTGTTGCTTACGGCACCGGTATCACCGGCAAAGTTCAAGCCTTTTTCAATAGTTTTATTGATATCGGAGATATCCTGTTTATTCTTATTGATGTTCTGCGTATTGTTGGCGATATCTCCGGCATTTTTAGTGATGTTCTGTTTGTTACCCGCAATATCCTGTTTATTTTTGTCGATGTCGGATCTATTCGTATTAACTTTGTCGTTAACCTTCTTCAACTGATCTTCCGTAGCACCACGACCGGATACAGCCACTGGATTATCCACATTCCAATCCGTATTCGTGAGACCTGTTACATGACCTGTATCACCATCTACAGTTACAGGGTGGGCAGCACCGACATTGATTTTATTGCCTAAACCGACAGTAAATTCCTTACCGCCATTCGCATTCGTACCTTCCGTTACGGTTACATTCGCATCCTTTGCTTTCACAGTGGATGCCTTCGCAGTACCGTTGATAGCTTTTTGTAACTGACCGTAGTTAACTGCATCATTAGGATTACTACCATCCGCCAAGTTGGTAATCTTCTGATTGTTCGCATCAATACCATTCGGCGTTACATAAGTCTTACCGTCTACAGTCAAGCCGTCATTGTTGATAGTCGTACTGCCGGCAGTAACGCTTTCTAGACCGGTTAACGTTTTCGCCAATTTTACATTTAATGTATCCGTTCCGTTGGATACAACGCCGATATTATTATCGGATAGTTTTGTCGGATCGGTCACACCACCGACAATATTCGTCTGTTCACCAAATTTACGAGTAAATTTATTAGCTGTAGCCGATGCAGCTTTCACATCACCAGCATATGCCACGCCCTTATCCATCTCCGAAGTAACTGCATGCAATTGACTGCCGTTGATAGCATCCGTAGAAGTATCGGAAATACGACCTGCCGCTACATTAGTAATTGTCCGTTCCATGCCTGCCTTGCCGACACTTACGGTGGATGCCGGATTAATACCTGCAAAGTTATGTACAGCCCCGTTAATGGTTGCGGAAGGTGTCGCTACAGCTGCTGCCGTTTCAGAACCGGTCCCCAGAGCTACAGCGCTTTCATTATCTACCTTTGTATTATTACCGAGAGCCACAGCATTTTTCGCCGTCACGGAAGCATTGTTCCCGAGAACCATAGCCCCATCAGCGGAAACATTGGAGTTACTGCCCACTACATAAGAATTATCGGCCGTAATACTGTTCTTATAGCCGAATGCACCAGACATATTACCTTTAACAGTACCGTCTGTAACAGTTGTAATTTTATCCTGATCGGCACCTGCACCACTACCATTTGCTTCCGTCGTGGTCATAACAGTAGCGGAACCGATAGTATTTCCTGCACCGATAGCATACGCCTGATTACCGTAAATCGTATTCTTGGAACCAACAGCAGCAGACTCTTTCCCGGATTTAGAACCGTCTTTCATATCTAAACCGACCTGGTTCGTATCACCGATAGAGGATGAACGATCACCGTAAGCACCAACCTGCGTACCAAGAGCAAGAGAATTTGTTCCCCAACTACGTGTCATGATACCGATGCCGGTGCTGGCTACACCTTTAGTCAAAGAGTTGATACCGATTGCTGTAGAGCCTGTACCATAGGCTTCGCTCAATGTACCGATAGCCGTAGTTGCATCACCGATAGCCGCCGTATTTGCATATTTACCTTTTACATTAATAGATGCCGAACCAAGAGTGCCGGCGAATTTATCTTCAATTTCCTTGTTAAAGCTCTTTTTAATACCGTTTCCAGCAGCCAATTGAGGCACAGTTGTTTCCAATTCAGTACGAGCCATATCGATATCATCACCGCCGATGGCAACGGATGAATTACCGATAGCTCTTGTATCTGCACCGAGAGCAAGAGACTGTGTACCATAAGTTTTCGCAGTGCTGCCGATAGCTACACCTTGCGCATATTTAGGGTTAACAGTACCGCCATCATTCTTAATTTTTACATTTGTTTCCGCAGATGCACCGATAGCCACATCACCACGAGCACCGTAGGAAGCAGCATCCGCCCCCATAACAACAGCGCCGGATCCAGGATTACCATGATGCGTAGAAACAATACTCTTTGCGGAACGACCGATAACGATATCTCCGTTTTCCAAAGCTTGTGCCCCTTGACCTATAGCTACTGTACTTGTCGGGATATTCGTGCCTACAGTACTTTCACCGGCTGCTTTTGCACCTGTACCGATAGCAATAGAATTAGTACCCCGAGCATTTGTGCTATCACCAATTGCGATACCACCGTCATTTTCAGCTTGTGCGTTGATACCATTTTTAATCGGTGCCCCCAAAGCATCCGTAGGCATCATAACGCCCGTCAACATAACGGCAAGCGCAGTAGCACCTACCATTTTAGAAAATACAACCGACAAAGAAGAACGTTTCGTCATGTTCTTTGCTGTTTCCGCTACGACTACGTAACACCCCTTTGTACGATTCCAAATTACTTTAAAAACTCGATTCATCAATCTTACCCCTTTAAATTAAACTAACTATATCCACTTACATAAAAATTACAGTAACCAATCGATAATCACTGAGACTATATCGATTTTCTCAAAATCATATAACTAAAATACCACATTTTACTGTATAAGTAAAATTTTTTTCATTTTATTTTCACATAATTATGCGTTCAAACTATCAATTTTTCGATATACAAAAATATCGAGGCACCGTCACTCGAACAGCCCTCGATATTCTTATATATACTATTAAATTATTCTATTGGATTGTCGGTGCATTAATCGCGGTGCGAAGATCAACCACATGAGCGTCCTCCATCACAGGAGCACCTTTTTCGTCGACCGGTTTCACGCGATTATTGCCATCTTTCATAGCTTCGTTCAAGCTGAAGATAACCATTTCGTTCATTTTCACCTTTCAATGCTGTTAGTTCATCTTACTCTCATTATATTAAGTATTTAAAAGTTGTAAATATACATTTTTACTTAAATAGAATAGGAGATTATGTTATAATAAATACATCCAATATTTTCAATATAAAAACAGGAGGTATTTTATGAATACCAAACAATATGACCTTATTGTCCTAGGTTTCGGCAAAGCCGGTAAAACATTAGCAGCTAAATTTGGCTCTATGGGCAAATCTGTAGCTATGATTGAAGAAAACCCACTTATGTATGGTGGCACATGTATTAATATTGCATGTATCCCAACTAAAACGATGATTATAGCCGCATCAAAGGGGTTATCTTACGATCAAGTATTAAACCAACGCGAGGTAGTTACATCTCGTTTACGCAATAAAAACTTCGGTATGTTAGATAACAATGAACATGTCGATGTATATACTGGACATGGTGAATTCATTAGTAATAAAGAAATCGCCATTACAGCTGGGGAAGATAAAATCATCTTATCTGGTGAAACAATTATTATTAACACTGGTGCTGTAGCGATTAAGCCTAACATTGATGGCATCGACACAGCAACAGGCTTCTATAATAGCACAGAAATCCAACAATTATCCCCTCAACCAAGTACACTAGGCGTTATCGGTGCTGGTCCTATCGGCCTTGAATTTGCTAGCCTATATGCTAAACTAGGTACAAAGGTAACAGTATTTAATATTGAATCTGGCATCTTAAAACGGGAGGAACCGATCGTACAAGAATTAGCTAATGAGTACTTGACTGAGCAAGGTATTACTATTCTTAACGATGTAACATTAAACTCTGTATCTAATGATGGCAACAAACCTGTTATCACAGCAAATGGTCAAAACTATACGTTTGATGCTGTTTTATATGCTACAGGTCGCAAACCAAATACAGCTAACATCGGTTTAGAAAATACGGATATTACTACTAACGAACGTGGCGCTATCGTAGTGAATGATACATGTGAAAGCTCCGTTCCTGGCGTATATGCAGTAGGCGATGTAAACGGTGGTTCTCAATTTACGTATATTTCTCTCGATGATTTCCGCATTGTATTTGGTGCACTTACAGGTAATGGCCAATACACATTAAAAGATCGCAAAAATATTCCTTACACAACATTCTTAACACCTCCACTCGCTCGTGTAGGTCTTACAGAAGAAGATGCTATCAACAAAGGCTATACCGTTAAAACTAAAGAAATGCTCGTAGCTACCATGCCAAGAGCTCATGTAAACGACTATTTAAAAGGTGCTTTTAAAATTGTAGTAAATGCAGATAACGATTTAATCCTTGGCGCTACACTTTATTCTCAAGGTGCTGAAGAGTTGATTAATCTCATTAAAATGGCTATGGACAACAACATTCCATATACATACTTCAAAAATCAAATCTTCACACATCCTACCATGGCAGAGAACTTAAACGACCTTTGTAACTTTTAATGGTATAAACAAACTCAATAACAATTGATATATACTGAAAGATAAAAGGGCGCTCATTAGCTAATATATATGCTAATGAGCGCCCTTTAACTAACAAAACAAATATCTAGACTGCCATAGGTAGGTTTTTCTGCGGCTGGGAGAAATTCTGCAGGCTTCGTATGAATATTAAACTTTTGGTAACCTATTAATCATACGTATTATTAAGATAGTTTCATATAGCATCTGCAATTGTTCTCTCTATTAGTTTTTTGTAAATAATCTACGTACTACCTTTTGTAGTTTTGGTGTCAACACAATAGCTACAATGATACCAGCCGCACTGGTAATCAAGGAGTATTGGATCTTGCTAGCTGCTACAGCCGCGCTGTTAAGAACAAACCACCAAGCAATGAAGTAGCCAAAGGCAGTCCAAATAGCACCGATAATAAGAGCTACTAAAATACGACCAAAAGATGCTGTCGGTTTATTGATAGATGGAGGCAAGTAGCCAGCTGTCATACCACCTACGATGAGACCTGCAATACCTTTAATAAAGAAAGAGAATACAATGTATTGCGTATGTCCACCAAAAAGATCAAATAATGCGGAACCAATAGCCGCACCTAAACCACCATATAAACCACCGAATAGAATTGATGTGGTAAAGAGAGCAGCGGAACCTAAATGAACCATGGCCCCACCTGGTATTTCAATGCGAATCGTTGTTGCTACTGCACATAAGGCAGCAATAAAACCGATATATACAATATCGCGAGTCTTTAATTTCATAATAAACTCCTTCCCTTTTCTTAAGAACTATACTCAGTATATCAGATGATGTGTACTATAAAAATACCGAATTTATAGGAATTAAAATATTAGCAATAAAAATGAAGAACTACAAAACAGCACCTATACCATTCTATAGGTGCTGATTTGTAGTTTATCTCATATATAATTAGAGTTTAGCTCGTTTCAAACGAAGGGAGTTACCCACAACTGTAACGGAACTAAATGCCATCGCTGTACCCGCAATCATCGGATTCAATGCACCGATGGCTGCAAGTGGAATACCGATGCAGTTAAAGATCAACGCCCAGAATAGATTTTGTTTTATGTTGGTCATTGTCTTACGACTGAGGCGTACCGCTTGTACTAGGGTGTGTAAATCATTTCTTACGAGAACGATATCTGCCGCCTCTACCGCAATGTCTGTACCACTGCCGATGGCAAAGCCAATATCTGCCGTTACAAGAGCTGGTGCATCATTGATACCGTCGCCTACCATGCCCACTACAAGACCTTTATCTTGTAACTCTTTTACCTTGCTAGCTTTATCTTGAGGCAAGACTTCTGCAATAACGTGAGTAATACCTGCTTGTTTAGCAATATATTGAGCCGTACGTCGATTATCACCGGTAAGCATCCATACATCAATACCTTGAGACTGTAATTCTTTTACAACCTCAATAGTTTCTGGACGCAATTCATCCTCTACAGCCCACAAAGCACTGATTATACCATCAACGGCTAGAACAGATACAGATGCACCTTGTTCTTCAAAACGAAGAATATCGTCTTGTACTGCACTTAAGTCATAACCTAGTTCATTCATCCAACGGCTATGACCAAGTTGTACGGACACACCTTGATAAGCGCCTTGTAAACCTTTACCTGGTACATCACCGAAACTTTCAAGTTCAACTGCTTTACCTTTATAACCACGATCTTCACCGTAGTAGACCATAGCCTTAGCAATCGGATGTGATGTACCACTTTCAAGAGCCATCATAATAGACATATTTGTGCTTTCATCACCATTATAGTTTTTGAAAGCCGTCACATCTAGCACACCTTGTGTGAGGGTACCAGTTTTATCCATAACGATAGCATCAAGTTTTCCAGCTTTTTCAAGATATTCTGCACTCTTGATGAGAACACCATGTTCTGCACCTAGACCAGAGCCAACCATGATAGATGTTGGCGTTGCAAGACCAAGGGCACATGGACACGCAATAACGAGGACTGCTGTGGCATTAATGAGCGCCACATTGAGAGAATCGCCCATTACAAAGTACCAAACGAGACCTGTTAGAATAGCAAGGCCAATAACGATAGGAACGAAGTATTGTGCTACGATATCAGCAATACGTTGAATGCTCGCTTTAGAGGTTTGTGCCTCTTCTACAACCTTGATGATTTGGGACAGCATTGTATCGGAACCAATACGCTTCGCTTCCATCGTGAAAGCACCACTCAAGTTAATGGTCGCCCCAATTACCTCTGAGCCTACTTGTTTTTCTACAGGCAAGCTTTCACCTGTGAGCATAGCCTCATCTACTGTAGAATAGCCGTCAGTAATTGTACCATCCACTGGGATTTTTTCGCCTGCCCGTACTTGTAAAATATCGCCGGCTACTACTTTAGAAGTAGGAATATCTACAAACTCACCGTCACGCAACACATGAGCCGTTGCAGGTTGTAAAGCAATCAATTTTTGAAGTGCTTCAGAGGTACGCCCTTTTGCAATCTCTTCTAAGAGTTTACCAAGAAGGATAAAGGTAATGAGCCACGCAGAGGTTTCAAAGTAAATGCCATGAGGCCCTAGCTCAGGATGGAACTGCCAATTATAAATACTGAATAGATACGCTACTGTCGTACCCATTACTACGAGTACATCCATTGTAAGGGCACCATTTTTCACGGCACTCCACGCACTCTTATAAAACATGAGACCAGGTCCAAACTGAGCGATAGTAGCTAGAATAAACTCAACCCATACAGGCAATGCTTCAATACCAAATCGATGGAGGGTCATATTCACCATCATAGGCACAGCCATACAAGCTGCAACTATTAATCGGATAATATGAGGCTTTAAATTAACCTTTTCTATTTCCTGCTTTGTTTCATCCGCCTCGACCGCACCAAAGCCGATATTTGTAATAGCCTCTATAATCTGTTGTGGTTCTACGCTAGAGCCCTCTTTATATTCAACGCTACCCTTTCGAGTCAAAAGATTTACCTTTACAGACTCTACACCATCGACTTTAGAAACAACATTTTCAACACGCTTTACACAGGCGGCACAATGCATACCTGTTATATCAAACTCTTGTTTCTTCTTACTCATAGTATCACTTCCTTCTAACCGTATATGTAAAGATATGTACACTTATAGAAATACAAGACATATGACCATAAACTTATAGTGTACATAGCTTGTATTAATAGTAGAGATTTTTATTAAGTTCTAACATTTAACATATGAACACATTTACATGAGTACACATTCATACATCTCTATTTAATAGTAACATAAATTCTCAATACGTCAATATCCTACTAAATTTAGAGGATTATTCCTTTTTTACTGGGGAATTAATACTCCCCTACCTATACACAACATTCATAAATAGATTATAATAAAGTGATGATGAATAAACATAAACTTTGATTCTAAAGGAGGTGAAAATATGCCTGAATCAATGAGTCCTACAGTAGAATTTACTTCGGTAGCGAAGGAATTCCGCCATGAATATATTGTTGATAAATCACGATTTATCACAACTATATACCCTTGTACAACTGAAGAAGAGGCGCAAGCCTTCATCGGTCGCATCAACAAAGAGTTTTGGGATGCCACTCATAACTGTACAGCCTATGCATTAGGTCCTAAGCAAGAACAACAACGATCTTCCGATAATGGCGAGCCATCTGGTACAGCTGGCAAGCCAATGTTAGAAGTGCTCAAGAAAACTGGTATTACCAATGTTGCAGTCGTTGTAACTCGCTATTTTGGTGGTATCAAACTAGGTGCTGGTGGCTTGATTCGTGCATATTCACACTCCGTTGCGGAAACATTACGTCTTGCCCCTAAAGAACTACACACAACACGAACTCAACTACAAGCGACCATCGATTACTCACTATATGGTGCAATAGAAAGATTTGTACAAGACAAAAAACTACATTATGAAGCAAATTTTGGTGAACATGTGACGGTAACAATTTTAGTCCCTCCTACTGATGTGGAAGGCATACAAAAAGAGCTCCAAGACATGAGTCATGGAGCTGCAGATTGTACAATATTAGATTCTATTGAAGTGGTACTACCGCTAGATGAATCATCTAACCAATAGACACTAAGCAATTAGTTGCCGTGGTTAACTAAACCTGTTACGCCTTGACTAAGTTCACGACGTTTTTCATTAGTCAACGGATGAGGCCATACGCGTTCAAGTTGTTTTTTACGACTTAAACCAGTATTGTGTGCAGTCATTAATCTACGTGCTTCCCAGTTACGAATTGCTTTACTTAATGTTCTTTTTACCACGCCCATAGTAGTACCCACTTTCTTAATTGCTATTATTATATCAAAAATTGTGATAAGGATAGAAAGTTCACTTCACATATAATTAACTCACTATTTCCTTATTGAGTATAGTATATATGCCATTTTATAAAATGTGAAATGACGGTTACTTAGTTCGTTATAATTTTTATTTATCTTATTTTGTGTATAATAGGGAGATTCCATGGATACATCTTACTACCACAATTTTATTACCCTCGTTCAAACGGGCAATATGACGCAGGCCGCAGAGATTCTTCATATTACACAACCAGCGTTAAGCAAGCAGTTGAAATATTTAGAGGCTGAATTTGGAGCCCAGTTAATCAATATCAAACGCGGGCAACGAGGATCCAACTTACAATTAACAGATGCTGGTAAAATCTTCTATGAAAAGGCACAACAGCTTTGCTCTATTGAAGAATCTACCTATAATGCTGTACAACAATTAAACTCTCGCATTGAAGGTACCTTGCGTATTGCAACCTCTGCTTCTCGTTCAACTCCGATTGTACAGCAATATTTACCAGCCTTTTCTATGAAATATCCGTCTGTTCACTTTGAGATTTACGAAGGTCTCATGACAAATGTAGTAAATCAACTCATCAACGGCAGTGCTGAATTAGGTATTGCTAACATTCAGATGGTAGACACTGATAAATTTGATATTCTTCTTACCCAAGAAGAACATTTATATGCTATCTTCCGTCGCGATGTATTCTGGACAGATCGTGAACATGATACCATCACTTGGGAAGACATCAAAAAATGTCCCCTATCCCTCTCTGGTGGTTCCGTACGTATGATTATGCAATCTAGCTTAACAGACATGGAACAACTCAATGCAGTGGCTATAACTACTACTAAAAGCTCCGCCATTGAATGGGCTTCTTCTGGTCGCACTGTATCATTAGTTCCAATGGATGCAAAAGAATTGATTAACCATCGTAAGATGGCCCGCATCAAATTGCCAGAATTTTCTGGGGACTTTAAAAAAGCCTTTATCACTCTTAAAGGACATGCTTTATCTCCTGTAGCACAGCAATTTATCGATTTCTACAAAGCTTATGTCTAATTAAGAATAGGCAAAACGATTACTACAATATGACGTTAACAGAGCATACTACTGTAGCTACTATAAATATAGCCTTCAGTAGAATACATAAGAAAAGACCTAGTACAATATGTACTAGGTCTTTTCGCATCATATCTTGTATATCAGTAAAGCTTATGGTTGTGCAGTAAAACTTATGGTTGTGTAAGTTTACCATAGATATGATTAGATTAAGCTTTATGAACAGCACCTACAATATCAGTTATGCTATTTAAATTATATTGTTCTACATATTCACTCATTTCACGGGCAATACGTGAAATTGCTGTTGGATCTACCATCGTAGCAACTCCAACTTGAACGGCTTGAGCACCAGCCATCATAAATTCGATAGCATCAGTACCAGTCATAATTCCACCAAGTCCCATAATAGGAATATTAACCCCTTTATAAACTTGGTGCACCATACGAAGTGCTACCGGTTTAACAGCTGGACCAGATAAACCACCATAAATATTACCCAATACAGGTTGTCGACGGTGAATATCTATGGCCATACCGAGAATAGTATTAATGAGACTTACCCCATTACCACCACCGGCTTCTACAGCCTTTGCAATTTCCACAATGTCTGTTACATTTGGTGAAAGTTTTACAATAACAGGTTTATCGGTAACTTTGCGAACTGCTTTCGTTACTTGTTCAACTACCTTTGGATCCACTCCAAAAGCCATACCTTCACGTTCTACATTTGGACAAGATACGTTAACCTCTAGGCCTGCAATACCGTCTACAGATAAGGTTTCTGCCATCCATGCAAATTCATCAATTGTACCTGCAGACATATTAGCAAGCAATGGTACGTCATATTTTTTGAGATCCGGCAAAATATGTGTAACAAAATGTTCTGCTCCAGGATTTTCAAGGCCGATACAGTTTAGTACACCAGATGGTGTTTCTGCAATGCGGGTGCCTGGATTACCATGGCGCCCTTTCGGTGTTAAGCCTTTTACAGAAATAGCACCTACCTCATTGCTAAGATCTAAATAACCAGCATATTCTGGGCCATTACCAAAGGTACCAGATGCAGCAATAATAGGATTTTTCATCTTAATACCGCAATAATCGATGGCTAACTTTGGGTTTGGCGTAACGGTGTTATTTAAATCGCGCTCACTCATTAAAAGAACACCTCCTCAGCCGGGAATACAGGACCATCTTTACAAACTTTATAGCGTTTACCTTCTGCGCCATCACAACCGCAGCCTAAGCACCCCCCTGTACCACAGCCCATGCGCTCTTCAAGAGATACTTGGCATAGTACATTGAGTTCCTTAGCCACTTGAGCTACGCCTTTCATCATCGGCGTCGGGCCACAAGTCATAATAGATGTGAAAGCATTAGCATCGATCAGCTCAGGCATAATTGCAGTAGGAAAACCTTTCGTACCTACGCTACCATCATCAGTAGTGATATGCACTTTAACAGACGTATCTTTAAATAAGTCTGCCCAGAAGGTTTCGCTTTCATTTCTAAAGCCGAGAATAACTTGTGCTTCTTCCCCTTCTTTCAAATGGGAAGATATGCATAACATGGGCGCAATACCTACACCACCGCCGACGAGAAGCATATTCTTAGATGTAACAAATGGTTTACCCAAAGGACCTAAACAATCTAGAGTATCGCCGGGAACAAGGCGAGTCATAATCTCAGTCCCTTTACCTACGACACGATATAAAAGGGTAATCGTCCCCTTTTGTGCATCAAAGCCTGCATAGCTAATAGGACGGCGCAATAATGGTGCCGTAGAGTCCGCTACGCGAACATTACAAAACTGTCCTACCTTTGCTTCTGCTGCTTGTTTTGGTGCGTGGATATCCATAATCCACACATCAGAGCCTATTTGCTCATTGCGAACGACTTCGCCCTGTTCTACATAGCCACTCATGGTTATTACTCCAATTCAAAATCCTGTAACGCTTCTACAGTATAATTTGCATTATTTTTACGATTTGCTACAACGCGCAATACTTCGCGTGCTGTATCGAGACTTGTTAAGCAAGGTAGTACTAACGTGCCTTTTATCGTAAGACTACGCCATCCTTCATAACTACTTCGCCATTAACGACTGTAAGTTTTGCTTTACCTTTAACAGTCATGCCATCGAACGGGCTTACCTTACCTTTTGTATAGAATTTATTGCGGTCTACAGTCCATTCTTCAGTAGTAGAGAATACTGTAATATCCGCTTGTTTGCCAACTTCAAGAACACCTGCATCGAGACGCATCAATTCAGCTGGACGAGTACTCATATAGTACACAACTTGGTCAATGCTAAGTTTGTCTGGACCATAGGCATTTGTAATAACTGCTGCCAAAGATGTTTCGAGACCGCTGAAGCCATTTGGTGCACAGCAGAACTCATGGTCTTTTTCTTCAAATGCATGAGGTGCATGGTCTGTGATAATAGCATCAATTGTGCCATCTTTCAAACCTTCTAACAAAGCTTGACGATGATCTTCGGAGCGAATTGGAGGAGCCATTTTGAAAGCTGGGTTATATTCGCGTAAATATTCGTCAGTGAAGGATAAATGTTGGCTTGTAACTTCACAAGTTACATTAAGGCCTTTAGCCTTCGCACGACGAACCATATCTACCGTGTTTTTACTACTTACGTGAGCGATATGGATATGACCACCTGTCATTTCAGACAATAAGATATCACGTGCTACAGCCAAATCTTCAGCTACGGCAGGACGACCAGAAACACCTAGCTCATAAGATACAATACCTTCGTGCATATGACCATTTTTAGTCAATGTAATATCTTCCGCATGGTCGATAACCATTTTATTGAACATGGAGGAGTATTCTAAAGCGCGACGCATGAAAGCCGCATTTTCTACATAGTGACCATCGTCGGAGAATGCAACTACACCTGCTTCAGCCATATCGCCTAATTCAGCAAGTTCTTTACCTTCAAGACCTTTGGATACAGCGCCGATGAATTCTACTTTAACTACACCAGTAAGCTCTGCTTGTCTTTGCAAACCTCTTACTAGCATCGCATTATCTACTACAGGATTAGTATTTGCCATAGTTACAACGCGTGTGAAACCACCTGCTGCAGCTGCTTGTGTACCAGAGTGGAAGTCTTCTTTCGCTTCTTGGCCTGGTTCACGCAAATGTGTATGAATATCGATAAGGCCAGGTGCTACGATAAGACCTGTTGCATCATATACTTCAGCGCCGTCTGCACTTAAATTTTGACCGATGGCTGCAATTTTACCATCTTTTACGAGAATGTCTGCTACTTCG
>OBVS01000305.1_pt1 | contig 13733 bp, 9 predicted proteins | sample 1476211 | NCBI WGS metagenome assembly OBVS01 (sample SAMEA2580025, study PRJEB22360) | human gut metagenome | biome: human gut; feature: human-associated habitat; material: faeces | place: Denmark | collected 2008/2010 | reverse complement strand
ACATTGCACCGCATAACTCCAAACTCAAAACCTTTATCAAAGATTTACAACCTGTGATCGACATGGGCCCTGATGCCTTAATTATGTCTGACCCAGGCTTAATCATGTTAGTGCGTGAAAACTTCCCGGATATTGATATTCACCTTTCTGTACAAGCGAATGCAGTAAACTGGGCAACCGTTAAATTCTGGAAACAAATGGGATTAACTCGTGTGATTTTATCGCGCGAATTGTCCATTGAAGAAATCGCTGAAATTCGCCAACATGTGCCCGATATCGAACTCGAAATTTTCGTACACGGTGCCTTATGTATGGCGTATTCCGGTCGTTGCTTGCTTTCTGGCTATATCAACAAACGCGACCCTAACCAAGGCACTTGTACGAATGCTTGCCGTTGGGAATACAAACTGGAAGAAGGTACGATGGATGAAGTAGGTAACATCGTGCCGAAAATCGACCCTGCTCAACAAATTGAAGTGAAAAATGTCGCGCCAACCTTGGGTGAAGGCGCAGTAACGGATAAAGTCTTCCTTTACACCGAATCACAAAAGCCCGATGAGCAAATGACCGCGTTTGAAGATGAGCACGGCACTTACTTTATGAACTCAAAAGACCTGCGTGCAGTACAACACGTGGAAAAATTGACCGCACTTGGTGTGCATTCTCTAAAAATCGAAGGCCGTACTAAATCATTCTATTACTGTGCAAGAACCGCACAAGTTTACCGCAAAGCCATTGATGATGCGGCTGCGGGCAAACCATTTGATGAAAGCTTAATGGATACGTTGGAATCCCTTGCTCATCGTGGCTATACCGAAGGTTTCTTACGTCGCCATACTCACGATGAATACCAAAATTACGAATATGGCTACTCTATCTCTGAACGCCAACAATTTGTCGGTGAATTTACCGGTAAACGTAATGAACAAGGCATGGCTGAAGTAGCGGTGAAAAATAAATTCTTGCTTGGTGATGAAGTGGAAATGATGACGCCACAAGGCAACATCGTCTTTAAGATTGAAAAAATGCTCAATCGCAAAAACGAAAATGTGGAAGCCGCACTCGGCGATGGTCACTTTGTCTTTTTAGATGTGCCACAAGACGTCCAACTTGATTATGCGTTGCTAATGCGTAACCTGGTCAACACCAATACACGCAATCCACACAACTAATTTGTTAAAAAATTGTTGCATTTGTTAATGAATGCACTATAATATGTCCTATACCTGATTTGTTAATTCAACAACTCATAGTATGACTCCAAATATTTTGCCCTTTCACCTTTTTGAAAGGGCTTTTTTTATGTCCTAAAATAAATTTTGAGATATAGATCACAAATTTAATATATATTTCATTATCATATTGAAGCCATAATAAAAAGGCGTACACTACCTCATAACTTTATATTTAACAATGGGATAGCGCTCTTGAAAGTTCATTACATAGCCCACGCCCGCCAAGACTCATCAGAAAATTGGCATTCTCATCTGCTACAAAATCACCTACAAAAAGTCGCCCAACTAGCCAAGCGTTTTGCAGGACGTTATGGTCCGTTGTTTGCCGAATATGCGGGGCTTTTGCACGATTTGGGGAAATTTCAGGAAGCTTTTCAGAAATATATCCGTAATGCATCCGGCTTTGAAAAAGAAAATGCTCATTTGGAAGATATTGAGTCTATCAAATTGCACAAAATTCCGCACTCCACTGCCGGTGCAAAATATGCAGTAGAGCACCTTAATCCATTTTTTGGGCATTTGTTGGCGTATTTGATTACTGGGCATCATGCAGGGCTGGCAGATTGGTATGGTAAAGGCAGTTTAAAAAGCCGTCTGCAACAGGCGGATGACGAGTTGGTGGCGTCTTTGTCGGGCTTGGTGGAAAGCAGTTTGTCCGAAGATTTTTTCCCGTTATCAGATGATGATCTGAAGCGGGATTTTTTTGCATTTTGGAAAGAAGGGGCAAAGCTGGAAGAATTGCATATTTGGCTGCGTTTTCTCTTTTCCTGTTTGGTGGATGCCGATTTTTTGGATACCGAAGCCTTTATGAACGGCTACTCCGATGCAGATGCCGCGCAGGCTGCCGGATTGCGCCCGAAATTTCCCGGTTTGGATGAGTTGCACCAACGATATGAGCAATATATGGCGCAACTTCATGAGAAATCAGATAAAGATTCATTCTTAAATCAAGAACGCCATGCCATTTTGCAGCAATCTTTTTCTGCCGCAGAAACCGACCGCACTTTGTTTTCTTTAACCGTGCCGACCGGTGGCGGTAAAACTTTGGCGAGCTTAGGGTTTGCTTTGAAGCACGCGCTGAAATTCGACAAAAAGCGCATTATTTATGCCATTCCCTTCACCAGTATTATCGAGCAGAACGCCAATGTTTTCCGCAAAGCATTAGGCGATGACGTGGTATTGGAACACCACAGCAATTTAGAAGTGAAAGAAGATAAGGAAACAGCGAAAACCCGTCTTGCTACGGAAAATTGGGACGCGCCGCTGATTGTTACCACTAACGTGCAACTGTTTGAAAGCCTGTTTGCTACGAAAACCAGCCGTTGCCGCAAGATTCACAATATTGCCGATAGCGTGGTGATTTTGGATGAAGCCCAGCAGCTTCCGCGCGATTTTCAAAAGCCGATTACCGACATGATGCGGGTGTTGGCGCGCGATTACGGCGTTACCTTTGTGCTGTGCACGGCAACTCAGCCTGAACTTGGCAAAAATATCGACGCATTCGGCCGCACCATTTTGGAAGGCCTGCCGGATGTGCGCGAAATTGTGGCAGACAAAATTGCCTTATCGGAAAAACTGCGCCGCGTCCGCATCAAAATGCCGCCGCCAAACGGCGAAATGCAAAGCTGGCAGGAAATTGCCGATGAAATTGCTGTGCGTCCGTGTGTTTTGGCGGTGGTCAATACGCGAAAACACGCCAAAAAACTCTTTGCCGCCCTGCCTTCTAACGGAATCAAGCTACATTTGTCTGCCAATATGTGCGCCACGCACCGAAGCGAAGTCATTGCGCTGGTTCGCCGATATTTGGCACTGTATCGCGCAGGCAGCCTGCACAAGCCTTTATGGCTGGTCAGCACGCAGTTGATTGAAGCCGGCGTGGATTTGGATTTTCCTTGCGTTTATCGGGCGATGGCAGGGCTGGACAGCATTGCCCAAGCAGCGGGGCGGTGCAACCGTGAAGGCAAACTGCCGCAGTTGGGTGAAGTGGTCGTGTTCCGTGCCGAAGAAGGCGCGCCCAGTGGCAGCCTGAAACAGGGGCAGGACATTACCGAAGAGATGCTGAAAGCAGGGCTGCTTGACGACCCGCTTTCTCCGTTGGCATTTGCCGAATATTTCCGCCGATTCAACGGCAAAGGTGATGTGGACAAACACGGTATCGCAACGCTTTTGACGGCAGAAGCATCAAATGAAAATCCGCTGGCAATCAAATTCCGCACCGCAGCCGAACGTTTCCGCCTGATTGATAACCAAGGCGTGGCACTCGTTGTGCCGTTTATCCCATTGGCTCATTGGGAAGAAGACGGCATTCCGCAAATTATCAAAGCAAACGAGTTGGACGATTTTTTCAGACGACATTTGGACGGCGTGGAAGTTTCAGAATGGCAGGATGTTTTGGACAAACAACGCTTTCCTCAGCCGACTGACAACTCCTTCGGGCAAACTGACAGTCCACCGCTGCCCGAGCCGTTTGAAAGTTGGTTCAAATTTTTAGAAAGCGATCCACTCAAACACAAATGGGTTTACCGCAAATTACAACGCTACACGATTACCGTGTATGAACACGAACTCAAAAAGCTATCTGCGAATGCCGTTTTTTCCAGAGCAGGATTGTTGGTGTTAGATAAGGGCTACTACAAAGCCGTGCTTGGTGCGGATTTTGATGATACGGCTTGGCTACCTGAAAATTCGGTTTTATGAAAAATGCCCCTATTTCTGGGGGCATTTTACCATTTTTAACATGGCATTATAGTTTCAACACACAGCCGCCCAAAAGCGACTGACCGCTAATAATCCATTTAATCAATTGTATGAAAAGAGGTTTAGCGTAGGTATATTTTACAGTTTATTGAAAAAATAAGCGAATCACACTTGACATGAATAGCATAGTAATTTTAACGTGGCTTTATAGAATATCTGCAAGGAGTCGATATGAGTTTCATTTTAGAAATTAGCGGTGAGCTGGCATGTTTCACTAGGCCCGAGCTTAAGGTGGAGAGGGTAAGCTACCCCGTTATCACACCGTCTGCCGCCAGAAACATCCTAATGGCGATATTGTGGAAGCCGGCAATCCGATGGCGAGTCTTGAAAATAGAAATCCTAAAACCGATCCAGTGGACGAATATCCGCCGCAACGAAGTGGGAACTAAGATGAGTGAGCGCAGCGGCTCGCTCTATATTGAAGACAACCGCCAGCAGCGCGCATCCATGCTGCTGAAAGACGTTGCCTACCGCATCCACGCCGATTTTGACATGACAAGTGAAGCAGGAGAAAGCGACAACTACGTCAAGTTTGCCGAAATGTTTAAACGGCGGGCAAAAAAAGGCCAATATTTCCATCAGCCTTATTTGGGCTGTCGCGAGTTTCCCTGCCATTTCAGGCTACTTGAAAAAGCTGAAGATGGCTTGCCACGCGAAGATATTACCCAAGATTTCGGTTTTATGTTGTACGACATGGATTTCAGCAAGTCTGACCCGCGCAATTCCAATAACGCCGAGCCGATGTTTTACCAATGCAAAGCGGTAAATGGTGTGATTACCGTGCCGTCAGTCAATAGTGGGGAGGTGAAGCGATGATTCTACACGCCCTCACCCAATACTATCAACGCAAAGCTGAAAGCGATGGCGGCGTTGCCCCAGAAGGGTTTGAAAACAAAGAAATTCCGTTCATTATTGTTATAGATAAGCAGGGTAAATTTATTCAGCTTGAAGATACCCGCGAGTTGAAAAACAAGAAAAAAGTTGCCCGCACTTTTTTAGTGCCGAAAGGTTTGGGCAGGAGCGGTTCAAAATCCTACGAAGTAAGCAATTTATTGTGGGATCACTACGGTTATGTGCTTGCCTATGCTGGAGAAAAAGGGCAAGAGCAGGCGGATAAACAGCATGTCAGCTTTACTGCCAATGTAAACGAATTGAAACAGGCGTTGCCCGATGATGCAGGTGTTGCCGCTGTTGCCGCCTTTCTAGCTTCCGCGGAAGAAAAAAGCAAAGTCATGCAGGCTGCAAATTGGGCTGAATGTGCCAAAGTCAAAGGCTGTAATCTCAGCTTCCGCTTGGTGGACGAGGCAGTAGATTTGGTTTGTCAATCAAAATTGGTTCAGGTATATGTGAGTCAAGCTAATCAGGCTCAATCCGATAATATCCCAAAAGGTATTTGCCTGGTAACGGGCAACCTTGCGCCGATTGCGCGGCTGCATAACGCAATCAAGGGCGTGATGCCCAAACCCGCCCCGTTTACATCGGTAAATCTGTCGGCTTCTGAATCATACGGCAAAGAGCAAGGCTTTATCTTTCCCGTGGGCGAACAAGCCATGTTCGAATACACCACCGCCTTAAATACCCTGCTTGCCGGTGAAAACCGCTTCCGCATCGGCGATGTAACAGCCATCTGTTGGAGTACAAAACCGACTACGTTGGAAGAGACTCTCGCTTCACTGATTAGTGGCGGCGGCAAAGACAATCCCGATGCCCATATTGATGCGGTCAAATCACTTTATAAAAGCCTGTACAACGGTCAATACCAAAAACCTGACGGTAAAGAAAAATTCTACCTTTTAGGTCTATCACCCAATTCCGCACGGATTGTCGTCCGCTTTTGGCACGAAACCACCGTTGCCGCTTTATCCGAAAGCATTGCGGTGTGGTATGACGATTTGCAGATGGTGCGTGGCGAAAACTCGCCATACCCTGAATATATGCCGTTACCGCGCCTGCTGGGCAATTTGGTGTTGGACGGCAAAATGGAAAATCTGCCGTCCGATCTAATCGCTCAAGTAACCGATGCCGCACTTAACAACCGCGTTTTACCCGTCAGCCTGTTGCAGGCTGCTTTGCGACGCAACAAGGCGGAACAGAAAATTACCTATGGCAGGGCAAGTCTGCTTAAAGCCTATATCAATCGCGCAATCCGCGCGGGTCGTCTGAAAAACATGAAGGAGCTAACTATGAGCTTAGATAGAAACCGTCAAGACATCGGCTATGTGCTGGGGCGGCTGTTTGCTGTGCTGGAAAAAACACAGGCCGAAGCCAATCCCGGCTTGAACGCCACCATTGCTGACCGCTATTTCGGTTCGGCAAGTAGCACGCCGATTGCCGTATTTGGCACACTGATGCGCTTGTTGCCACACCATTTGAACAAACTGGAATTTGAAGGACGTGCTGTACAACTGCAATGGGAAATCCGCCAGATTTTGGAATATTGTCAGAGATTTCCCAACCATTTGAATTTGGAACAGCAAGGCTTGTTTGCCATTGGTTATTACCACGAGACTCAATTCCTCTTTACCAAAAACGCATTGAAAAATCTGTTTAACGAAGCGAAAACTGCATAAGGAGCAAATGCCATGACTATTGAAAAACGCTACGACTTTGTCTTTTTATTTGATGTGCAAGACGGCAACCCCAACGGTGATCCCGATGCAGGCAACCTGCCGCGTATTGACCCGCAAACTGGCGAAGGTTTAGTAACCGATGTTTGCCTGAAACGCAAAGTCCGCAATTTTATCCAAATGACTCAAAATGACGAACATCACGACATCTTCATCCGCGAAAAAGGTATATTGAACAACCTGATTGATGAGGCACATGAGCAAGAAAACGTAAAAAACAAAGAAAAAGGCGAAAAAACCGAAGCCGCCCGCCAATACATGTGCAGCCGTTATTACGACATTCGCACATTCGGCGCAGTGATGACTACCGGCAAAAATGCAGGACAAGTTCGCGGTCCCGTGCAACTGACTTTTTCTCGCTCTATCGATCCCGTCATGACCTTGGAACACAGCATTACCCGCATGGCGGTTACCAACGAAAAAGATGCCAGTGAAACCGGCGACAACCGTACCATGGGTCGAAAATTCACCGTCCCCTACGGTCTATACCGTTGCCATGGCTTTATTTCCGCTCACTTCGCCAAGCAAACCGGTTTTTCCGAAAGCGATTTAGAACTGTTTTGGCAGGCTCTCGTCAATATGTTCGATCACGACCATTCCGCCGCACGCGGACAAATGAATGCACGAGGGCTTTATGTGTTTGAGCACAGCAATAATCTGGGCGACACACCTGCCGATAGCCTCTTCAAACGCATTCAGGTTGCTAAAAAAGACGGAGTAGAAGTAGCAAGGAGTTTTGACAACTACCTTGTCAGCGTAGACGATAAGAATCTTGGCGAAACCAAGCTGCTGCGTAAATTAGGCTAAAAATGACCGCACTTTTAACCGAAACCCAAAGGGAAAATCAGGACATGCGCCTGATTCCCCTTTCTGCCCTGCAACATTACGCCTTCTGCCCGCGTCAATGCGCGTTGATTCACAACGAGCAGGCGTGGGCGGAGAACTATTTGACCGCGCAGGGAAAGGCGCTGCATGAACGGGTGGATTCGGGCGAGCCGGAAACGCGCAGGGGTGTGCGTTTTGAGCGGACGGTGCATGTGTCGGCGGAGAAACTGGGCATCAGCGGCGTGTTGGATTTGGTGGAAGTAGAAATGAAAACAGGTCGTCTGAAACCTGTGGAATACAAACGCGGCAAGCCCAAACCCGACCCGATGGACGAAATCCAGCTTTGCGCCCAAGGCTTGTGCTTGGAAGAAATGACGGAGCAAACCGTCTCTGAGGGCGCGCTGTGGTATATGCAAACCCGCCACCGCGTCCCCGTCGTGTTTTCAGACGACCTGCGCGCCCAAACACTTGCCACCATCGTCGCGGTGCGCGAACTTCTAAACAGCGGTCAAACCCCGCTGCCCAACTACGGCAAACGCTGCAAAGCCTGCTCGCTGGTGGAGATTTGCCAGCCGGAGTTGCTGGGGAAGCGGGATAGGAGTGTGGGGTATGTGGAGGGGTTGTTTGGGTCAGAATGAATTTGATTTATAATCATATTGGATGAAATATGGGCTACCCAATTTCATATTTAAGTAATTTTAATCTAAAGGTTTATTATGAAAAATATAAAAGAATTAGAACTTGGTTTCGCAGATGCTGCAAATTATAGAAAACGAGAAAATAAAGATTTGTTTAATAAGATCTTTGTGAAGGGTGAATATTTGGATCGATTGTGTGAGCCAGACATTTCATTTCTAATAGGGGAAAAAGGAACAGGTAAAACAGCATATGCTGTTTACTTGACAAATAATAATTATAAAAATATTTCAGCCGCAACTAGATTTGTAAGAGAAACAGACTATTCAAAATTTATACAGCTAAAAAGAGATAAACATTTGAATGTTTCCGATTTTATTAGTATATGGAAAGTTATTCTCTATTTGTTATTATCTAATCAAATAAAAGAAAAAGAGGCTGGGTTTTTATCAAATATGTTGCCATACTCACAATTTAAATCACTAGATGATGCAATTAGAGAATATTATGCGAATGCCTTTTCTCCAGAGATTGTAAATGCGATAACTTTTGTTGAAAATTCAAAAGAAACAGCAGAGTTGCTATTTAAATATGCAAAATTAAATGGGGAGGAATCACATCAAATAACGTTTACTGAAAATAAATTTCAGATAAATTTAATGTATATCGAGAAGAAATTTAAAGAAGCACTGTCGAAATTAAAATTAAAAAATGATCATTTATTATTTATCGATGGTATAGATGTTAGACCATCACAAATACCATTTGATGAATATCAGGAATGCGTTAAAGGTCTTGCTAATGCAATATGGTCTTTAAATAATGATGTTTTTTCAAGCATTAAAGGGAGTAAAGGTAGAATTAGAATTGTTCTGCTTATTCGTCCTGATATTTTTGAGTCATTAGGTTTGCAGAATCAAAATACTAAGATTCAAGATAATTCAGTATTCTTGGATTGGAGAACTAATTATGTTTCTCATAGAGAATCAAGAATTTTTAATGTTTTTGATCATTTGCTGAAAATACAGCAAGAGTGTAAAGATATGGAAGATGGAGATTCGTGGGATTATTACTTTCCATGGGATGCTTCAAATTTATATGACGAATATACAACTAAAACTTCATTTGTAAGTTTTTTAAGGAACTCTTATTACAGACCAAGAGATATTTTACAGATGATTAAATTTTTACAGGATAATCATAGTGGTGATTGTCCTTTTGTAAAAGGCTCTGATTTTGAAAATTCGGAATTTCAAAGAAAATACTCAAATTATTTGTTAGGAGAGATAAAAGATCATCTTCTGTTTTATTACAATCAAGATGATTATCAGAAATTCTTAAAATTCTTTGAATATTTAAATGGTTGTAATAAGTTTTCATATCAAGAATATGTAAACTCATTTAATAAGTTGACAGAATATTTATATTCCACTAAGAAAGATATTCCTAGATTTATGGCAACTCCAAATGAATTTTTACAATTTTTATTTGATATGAATGTTATCTGTTATATCGATACCTCGGAAGATGACAATAAACCATATTTCCATTGGTGTTTCAAAGATAGAAATTATGCAAATATTTCACCTAAAGTTAAGTCTGGAGCTGAATATCAAGTATTTTATGGTTTAACTAAGGCTCTGGATTTGGGGACAACTTTTAAAAGGTAATTTATTAAATTGAACAAGAGTAGGTTAGCCGTAGGCGTAACCTAACAAAATGTCGAAATATCCAGTCAAGGTCGTCTGAAAATAATATTTGGGTTGTGTTGGGTTACAGCGTTTCGCTCAACCCAACCTACCAATAATCTTCAGGTAGTCCGACCACCACCCCAAAACTGTACCCAAACCCCAAGGAGTTCCCATGCGTAAACTGCAAAACACGCTCTACATCACCACCCAAGGCAGTTATTTGCACAAAGAGCGGGAGACGCTGGTGGTGGAGCAGGAGCGTAAGAAGGTAGCGCAGTTGCCGGTGCATTCTATCGGGCATATTTTCTGTTTTGGGAATGTGCTGGTGTCGCCGTTTTTGCTGGGGTTTTGCGGCGAAAATAATGTGAATTTGGCATTTTTTACCGAAAACGGACGTTTTTTGGGGCGGCTTCAGGGACGGCAAAGTGGTAATGTGTTGCTGCGTCGGGCGCAGTATCGGGTGTCGGAACAAAACCCCGTGCCGATTGCGCGCAATATCATTGCGGCGAAGATTCAGGCGAGTAAACGGGTGCTTCAGAGGCAGATTCGCAATTATGGCGAGAATGCGGCGATTCAAAGTGCGGTCAATGCTTTGAATATTTCGCTGCGACAGTTGAAGGGCGCGGCGGAGCTGGACGTGGTACGCGGCATTGAGGGCGATGCGGCGGCGCATTATTTTGGCGTATTCGGGCAGCTTTTGAGCGAAAAAAGCGGCTTTTCTTTTGACGGGCGCAACCGCCGTCCGCCCAGAGACGGGGTGAACGCGCTACTGTCGTTTGTGTACAGCATCTTGGGCAAGGACATCAGCGGTGGGCTGCAAGGCGTGGGGCTGGACCCACAGGTGGGCTTTCTGCACGCCGACCGACCGGGGCGCGACAGTCTGGCGCAGGATATTTTGGAAGAATTCCGCGCGTGGTGGGCAGACAGGTTGGTGTTGTCGCTGATTAACCGAGGGCAAATTAAACCGCAGGATTTCGTTACCGAGGCAAGCGGCGCAGTAAGCTTAAAAGCCGATGCGCGTAAGCTCTTGTTCCAAGCCTTGCAGGCGAAAAAGCAGGAGAAAATTGTTCATCCGTTTTTGGGCGAGGAAGTGGAAATCGGCTTGCTGCCGTATATTCAGGCCATGCTGTTGGCGCGCCATTTGCGTGGGGATTTGGCGGAATATCCGCCGTTTTTGATGAGATAAGCCATGTTAATGCTAATTACTTATGATATTTCTTTTGACGATCCAAACGGGCAAGCGCGATTACGCCGTATCGCAAAACATTGCTTAGATTACGGCGTGCGGGCGCAATATTCAGTATTTGAATGTGATGTCACGCCTGACCAGTGGGTCATATTGAAAAACAAACTGTTGGAAACTTACGACCCCACATGTGACAGCCTGCGTTTTTATCATTTAGGCAGTAAATGGCGTAATAAAGTAGAGCATCATGGAGCAAAACCGGCAGTAGATGTATTTAAAGACGTGCTTGTCATTTAGTTCGCTAACCTGTTGTTCTCATTAAACCCCTAATGGGATAGCGATCCTTATTTTCTTTAACAATTTGGATGACTTAATCTATTTGTATAACGGCAATAAGGCCGTTATACTGACTAAACTCCTTATCATAAAATCAGTTAGCGAAATACGGTATTTAATTTGCTGATTTTTCTTGCTTTTTTATGTAAGGAGCAGCCACCTTCGGGTGGCTGTGTGTTGAAACAGTCTCAGCTTTCTTCGGATTAGTCAAAACATCACCGCAGCCACCTTCGGGTGGCTGTGTGTTGAAACTAAAAATTGCTTGTGAAGATAATCCGAATGCACGCAGCCACCTTCGGGTGGCTGTGTGTTGAAACATTGTAACTGAAATGCAATCTTCAAAAGATGAAAGCAGCCACCTTCGGGTGGCTGTGTGTTGAAACGGGGAAACTATTGTTGAAACAATCAGTGTTGTAACGCAGCCACCTTCGGGTGGCTGTGTGTTGAAACACAAGAATTCTGTTGTAGGTTTTTGGGCGCAGCTAGCAGCCACCTTCGGGTGGCTGTGTGTTGAAACTGATCAAAATATAAATCAGTATCTAGTTTTTCTGTGGCAGCCACCTTCGGGTGGCTGTGTGTTGAAACCCTGATTTTGAGCATTATTCTTGAATGGTTAGGTAGCAGCCACCTTCGGGTGGCTGTGTGTTGAAACTTGCTCAACATAACGATCAATTAATAGCTTTGAGGCAGCCACCTTCGGGTGGCTGTGTGTTGAAACAACGTTGAACAATACGCCCAAGATAGATTAAGTGGCAGCCACCTTCGGGTGGCTGTGTGTTGAAACTTCGGTTATGCTCTTTGCTGTACTGTCAGATAATTGCAGCCACCTTCGGGTGGCTGTGTGTTGAAACCTGCTGAATTAGCAAGTAAATTTAGAAATGGGCAAGCAGCCACCTTCGGGTGGCTGTGTGTTGAAACTATAAATAATATATAAACAAAAAAAATACTGGTGGCAGCCACCTTCGGGTGGCTGTGTGTTGAAACTGTAGGCTTGGGTCAAGTTAATAAAACCAATTTTGCAGCCACCTTCGGGTGGCTGTGTGTTGAAACTGAAGCTGCAACGAGAGAACAAAACAGCCTTGCTTGCAGCCACCTTCGGGTGGCTGTGTGTTGAAACTGCAAAAGCTATTTTCGCAGAAGCCCCCGCAGTAAAGCAGCCACCTTCGGGTGGCTGTGTGTTGAAACCCAAATATCGCCAATCGTGCCTAAGTCTTTTGCAAGCAGCCACCTTCGGGTGGCTGTGTGTTGAAACTGTTAGTTCTACGACTTTTTGCTGACTAATATTTGCAGCCACCTTCGGGTGGCTGTGTGTTGAAACAGAGCAAGAATTTTCTAAACTTTGGCAAGTAAGAAGCAGCCACCTTCGGGTGGCTGTGTGTTGAAACTTTTAGTATAACTCCAGAAGAAAAAAAATCAAAATGCAGCCACCTTCGGGTGGCTGTGTGTTGAAACTGCGTTGTTTTGCGTTGAAGGATCTGATTAAAAGGCAGCCACCTTCGGGTGGCTGTGTGTTGAAACTGACGATGAAAGAGAAATATATAAAAAATCATTTGCAGCCACCTTCGGGTGGCTGTGTGTTGAAACTATTATGCGGTTGTAAATTGAAAGGATTATGAATGCAGCCACCTTCGGGTGGCTGTGTGTTGAAACTGCCTGTTTTTGCTGTTGCGAATGAAACTGGGGAAGCAGCCACCTTCGGGTGGCTGTGTGTTGAAACCAAGAAATCGGAACGCTGTTGAATATTTTCGCCTAAGCAGCCACCTTCGGGTGGCTGTGTGTTGAAACCTACTATGGCAAATGCAAGTGTTGATGCGGATTTGCAGCCACCTTCGGGTGGCTGTGTGTTGAAACATTCGCTTGAGAGATAAAAATGAGCCTTGTATATCGCAGCCACCTTCGGGTGGCTGTGTGTTGAAACTTACCAAAAGACGTTGTTTTTAAAAGGCAAGGCGGGCAGCCACCTTCGGGTGGCTGTGTGTTGAAACTCTATCGTGGCAATAATCCACTAGATAATAAATTGCAGCCACCTTCGGGTGGCTGTGTGTTGAAACTAGCTCAATGTTTTCCATTTTTGCTCCAAATAAAGCAGCCGCCTTCGGGCGGCTGTGTGTTGAAACGCCTGTTTGAAAAACAGCCGGATAAAACATTAAAAGCAGCCGCCTTCGGGCGGCTGTGTGTTGAAACCGTCAGCATTATGGTCAAATGTTTAATGCGGTATAGCAGCAGTATTCGGACGATTTTGCGTTGCAATAAAACTTAATAAATTTAAATAGTATAATATTTACCTTCCTACTCTATCTCTCAACCCAATTCATACCCAATAACATTCCCCCTTGTATTTCCCCCTTATTCGCTCTAGACTATGCCCCATTTTTAGCTTTCATTATTTACAATTATGCGTGTTTCTGACTTTCATTTTGACTTACCAGATGAGCTGATT
>OBVS01000300.1_pt1 | contig 14107 bp, 10 predicted proteins | sample 1476211 | NCBI WGS metagenome assembly OBVS01 (sample SAMEA2580025, study PRJEB22360) | human gut metagenome | biome: human gut; feature: human-associated habitat; material: faeces | place: Denmark | collected 2008/2010 | reverse complement strand
TAAAGCTTCACAACAGCGCGTCGTTGTGTGGGGCGTATTATAGGCATTTCAGATGCCTTTGCAAGATCTTTTTGTAAAAAAAATGTAAATTTTTTTGCTGTTTGCTTACAAACGCACCAACATGACGAGAAAAAATCATTTTAAAACGGTAATTCCATCAAATCCCCAGAGAGCCAACGCTTGTTCTAATTGGTGTTTATTCTCTACATCTTGAGTACAGAAAACCTGATTTTTCACTTCTAATTTTGACTGCACTTCTAATTTATCAAGTAAGAACTGTAATCGCTTGGCAATAGCGAATCCTGGGTCCATAAAATTCTTCACTTGAGGTAAGCAAATTTGAATTTCATCTTTAATTAAAGGGAAATGCGTACAGCCTAAACAAATCGTATCTAAATTCTCTATTGAAGCCCAGGGACTTAATTCATTTTTCAATGCAATCAAATCAACCGATTTCCCTTGGATTTTATGCTCTGCGATTTCAACCAATTTAGTTGAGCCTAATCGTTCAACTATACAATGGGTGGCAAACTGATGGATAAGCTCATTAACATAAGGGCGTTTAACCGTACCCTTTGTTGCCAATAGCCCAATATGTTTCGTTTGTGAGATTTCTGCTGCAGGCTTAATGGCTGGCACGGTGCCTACAATCGGAATAGAAAATTGTTCACGTAAAGGCGGTAACACCACCGTACTCGCGGTATTACAAGCAATCACAATGGCATCAAGTGGATAATCCTGATTAATTTTTTTACAAATATCCAATGTTCGCTGAATGATTGTTTCTTCTGATTTTTCTGAATAAGGAAAGCCAGCATTGTCAAAGCAATACAAATAATGGTTATCAGGCATCAGCTTTTTCGCTTCCCGATAAACGCTTAAGCCCCCCATTCCTGAATCAAAGAAAAGTACCGTTGATTTATTCATTTATAAAACTCTTTCAAAAATAACCGCACTTTAGGCATTCGAATAAATTTCTCGATTATTTAGCCAACGACGGATTAAACTTTCTGCCACATCCGGATATTTCACTATTAATGCTTTAGCATAATGTTGAACGGTTGGAATCATTTTACGATCGCGCATTAAATTCGCCACTTTAAATTCGGCAATCCCCGTCTGTTTAGTACCCAACACTTCACCAGGGCCGCGAATTTCTAAATCTTTCTCTGAAATTACAAAGCCATCTTGGCTATCACGCAATACTTGTAAACGTTTTTGCGACACTTTACCCAACGGCGGTTTATACATTAGGACACAAAAAGACGCCGTACTGCCACGCCCTACTCGTCCACGTAACTGATGGAGTTGTGATAAGCCCAAACGCTCTGCATTTTCAATGATCATTAGACTGGCATTCGGCACATCTACGCCCACTTCGATCACAGTTGTAGCCACAAGCAAATCGAGCTCTGCATTTTTAAAGGCAGCCATAATATCTTGTTTTTCTTGAGGTTTCATTCGCCCATGTACAAGGCCAATTTTAAGCATCGGCAGCGCTTTCGTTAAATCTTCCCAAATGGCCTCGGCTGCTTGCGCTTCTAGTACTTCAGACTCATCAATCAACGTACAAACCCAATACGCCTGACGTTTTTCATTAATACAGGCACTTTTGACTCGAGCAACGATTTCATCGCGACGCTCTTCAGAAATAACCACTGTCGTAATCGGTGTTCTACCTGGAGGTAATTCATCAATAATCGACGTATCAAGATCAGCATAAACCGTCATCGCTAATGTTCTTGGGATTGGTGTTGCTGTCATAATCAGTTGGTGCGGATAAAATCCTGCTTTTTCACCTTTTTCTCGCAACATCAAACGTTGATGCACACCAAAACGATGCTGCTCATCAATAATCACCAAGGCTACATCAGCAAATTCTACTTCTTCTTGGAATAAAGCATGTGTGCCCACTACCATTTGTACCGCTCCGGACTTAATTTTTTCCAATTCTGCTTGGCGAGCTTTTCCTTTTACCTTACCTGCTAACCAGCCTACTTCAATACCAAAAGGTTCTAACCAACGACGGAAATTATTGGCATGCTGTTCCGCTAAAATCTCTGTTGGCGCCATTAAAGCTACTTGTTTGCCATTATCAATCGCTAATAAGGCGGCTAAAGCTGCCACTAATGTTTTCCCCGAGCCTACATCCCCTTGAACAAGTCGCATCATTGGATAATCTTTCGCTAAATCCTGTTCAATATACGCCACGACTCTATTTTGAGCATTCGTTGGTTGAAAAGGCAAAGATGCAAGAAAACGTTGCTTCAAATCAGTTTGATAATGCAATGGCAACGCTAAAAACTGCTGTGTACCCAACCGCACTTTTTGCATCGCAAGATTATGTGCAAGAAGCTCTTCAAAGATAAGTCGTTGCTGTGCGGGATGTTCTCCTTTCTCTAAAATATCTAATGAGATATCTGGCGGCGGACGATGCAAAAATCGAATAGCATCCTTTAAGCTAAAAGGATGTGGATTAAATTCATTAGGTAAAATTTCCGTTAATTGGATTTTATCGAGTAAAGCCAATGCTTGATCGGTTAGCTTACGTAATGAATTTTGTTTTAAACCTTCCGTTGTGGAATAAATAGGCGTGAGCGTTTCCTCTAAAACCAATGGTGCATTATCCCGTATGATTTGATATTCAGGATGATGAATTTCTGCCATAAAACGCCCGCGTTTAATTTCACCAAACGCTTTGACGCGCGTACCAATCTGAAAACTGTTTTTCATCCCCGCATTAAAATTGAAAAAACGGAGCATAATCTTGCTCGTTCCATCAGAAAGACTTACTGTTAAAATAGGACGGCGCCCAAAGGCAACTTCACAGGTTTGGACAACCCCTTCAATGGTGGCATATTGTTCAGGACGAAGATCAGCAATGGGTGTTATTCTCGTGCGATCTTCATAACGGATAGGTAAATGAAAAAGCAAGTCTTGGATATTATGAATTCCAATACGGCTTAATTTATCGGAGATTGCCGCACCTACACCGGATAAAGTTGTTAAAGGAACGGCATCGAGAAGTTGTGTGCTCATTATGCTTCATTAATATTGCGCTTCAAACGAATCACACTGGTAATTTGTTTGATTTTTCGCATAATGTTTTCTAAATGATAGATATCTCTCGCGCCAACTTGGATAATGACTAATAGCAGATTATTCTCTAATTCTTCAGTCCAAATACTTTGAATATTACTTTCACAAGTCGCGACCGCTGTCATGAGGCTACCTAATACATTTTGTTCATTAAGCATTTCAATGTGTAATTCGGCATCAAAATTGACCGCACTTTCAGCCTCTTCCCATTTTGCCGCGGTGAAATCTTTGGCATTACCTGACGTTAAATTAGAACAAGCTTGATGATGTACAACAACGCCTTTCTTCGCAGTACTTAATGCCACGATCGGATCACCTGGAATTGGATGACAACACTGAGCGAAAGACGCTTTCATTTCGCCATCTCGGCTTAACGTTAGCGTACTTTGTGTATTTTCAGACACACCATCCACATCAATTTCAATAGCTTCATCCATTAATTGATGCGCAATGACACTCGACATTTGATTGCCTACACCGATTTCCTCAAAAAGCTCATTGAGACTTGAGAGGTTCAATTCATTCAGTACTGCTTGGATTTTCTCTTCAGAAATCTCAGAGAGATAATGTGGTTTTAGGGCCATTTCTAGCTGTTTTTTGCCCGTTTGGGCGGCATCATCTGCACGAAATAATTTTAAGAAATGACGAATACGAGTTCTTGCACGAGCAGTTACCACAAAGTTTAACCAGCTAACGCTTGGGTGAGTATTTTCGCTGGTCACAATCTCAACGGTTTGACCAGATTCTAAAGCTTGTGATAATGGATAAGGTTTATGCTCTACTACTGCTGCAACACAATGATTTCCCACATCAGAATGCACTGCATAAGCAAAATCGACAGCTGTTGCACCCATTGGTAATTCAACGATACGACCTTTCGGCGTAAAGACATAGATTTCTTTCGGGAAAAACTCAGATTTTACATTTTCAATAAACTCAAAGGAGTTACCCACGTTTTGTTGAATATCTACCAGGCTTTGTAACCAACGCTGCGCGCGTACTTGAGCAGTGGTACTATCGTTTTTACCACCTTCTTTATACACCCAATGAGCGGTAACTCCCATTTCAGCAACCTGTTCCATCTCTTCAGTTTGCAAGTGGACCTCCACAGGCACCCCATGAGGGCCTATCATCGAGGTTTGTAGTGCTTGGTAGCCATTCACACGTGGCACAGCAATATAATCTTTCACTTTACCAGGACGAGGCTTATACAAACTATGCATTTGCCCCAACCCGCGATAGCAATCATCAACCGAATTCACAATAACGCGGAAAGCATAAATATCCATAATGGAATGGAATTTCTGATCTTTCGTGCGCATTTTTTGGTAAATTTTATAGAGATGTTTTTCACGTCCCCAAATACGATTTGTAATGCCTACATTATCAAGACGTTGTGAAATATCATTAGAAATGCGTTGAATCAATTCTTGACGAGAACCTCGCGCTTGTTCGACGAACTTTTTAAGTACTTCATAACGGCGAGGGTGCATAGCTTCAAAAGATAAATCTTCTAATTCATTCTTGATATGTTCGATGCCTAAACGGTGGGCTAATGGACAGTAAATCTCTAGAGTTTCTTTTGCGATACGACGGCGTTTATCCGGACGCAATGAACCCAACGTTCGCATATTATGGGTTCGGTCAGCCAGTTTGATTAAGACGACGCGAATATCTCGAGTCATCGCTAAAATCATTTTGCGGAAGTTTTCAACCTGTGCTTCTTGGCGGGTACGGAATTTCAATTTATCTAGTTTCGATACGCCGTCAACAATTTCGGCTACGCTAGCACCAAATTCATCTTTTAATTGGGATTCGGTATAAGGGGTATCTTCGATAACATCATGCAACAACGCAGCCATGATTGCTTCATGGTCTAAATGCATTTCCGCAATAATTGAAGCTACTGCAACAGGGTGAGTAATGTAAGGTTCACCGCTTGAGCGAAATTGTCCTTCGTGAGCATCTCGCGCAATGACGAATGCACGTTTGATTAATTCAATTTTATCGGCGGGCAAATACCCCTGAATAATTCGATCTAAATCTGCAAACAATTCCAAAGGACACCTGACTTTTTGTAAAGAGAAAGACTAGGCGATCAAAATAGCCTTAATTTTGACCGCTCTTTAATGAGATTATTCTGCGATTAACGCTACTGCTACTTCTTCGTTACGTTGAGAAGCTGCCGCATCTAAATACTCTTTTGCATCCATGATTTCTTGGTTGATTAAACCTTTTTCGATTTCACGTAATGCGATTACTGTTGGTTTATCGTTATCTTCCGGCACTAACGGCTCACTTTGATGTAACTCTAATTGTCTCGCTCGACGAGCGGCGGTTAAAATTAAATCAAAACGGTTACCAATTTTTTCTACTGCATCTTGCACAGTCACTCGAGCCATGTTTTACTCCGATGTTAAAAATAATGTCTATAAAGGGAAAATATTGTACTCAATTCAAGCTTATTTTGCTAGTAGCTGGTGAATTAAGTCTGCATTTTCTGTTTGTTGATAAGCTTTGGTCAAACGTTCTGCCTGCAAAATGCTTTGTAAATCTGCCAATGCCTGTTCAAAATTATCGTTCACAATAACATAATCATATTCATCATAATGCGAAATTTCGCTGATTGCTTTTGACATTCGCTCAGCAATGACCTCTTTGCTATCCTGTCCGCGTCCAACCAAACGACGTTCTAATTCTGGCAATGACGGTGGCAAAATAAAAATGCTTTTTACAGAAGGTACTTTTTGACGAATTTGCTGCGCACCTTGCCAGTCAATATCTAAAAACACATCAATGCCTTTTGCTAAGTTTTCTTCAATTGCTGGCAATGAAGTGCCGTAATAATTGCCACCAAACACTTTTGCGTATTCTAAGAAATGGCCTTTTTCGATTAAGGTTTCAAATTCTTCTACTGAAACAAAATAATAATGCACTCCATGACTTTCGCCTGGTCGAGGTGAACGTGTCGTGTGTGAAATAGACACCATTTTTTTCGCGCCTTGATTTTTTTCTAATAACGCGGAAATTAATGATGACTTGCCCGCCCCACTCGGTGCAGAAAGAATATATAAATTACCTTGAGACATAGTTGAAACCTCTTCTTGTTGTTTGTTTTTATTATACAAAAAGAAAATGAAAAGTGCGGTCAAATTTTCATTTGTTTTTACAAATCATTAAAAAGTGATCGAGATCACAAAAAAGTGGTATATACCCTTTTTTTTATCAAAATGCCCATGCTATAATCGACGAGAACTCGTTAGAGCAACGATTTTGTTTAACTTAAAAATAGAAGGTGAAAATCTTATGGCTATTAAAATTGGTATCAACGGTTTCGGCCGTATCGGTCGTATCGTATTCCGTGCAGCACAACATCGCGATGACATCGAAGTTGTAGGTATCAACGACTTAATCGACGTTGAATACATGGCTTACATGTTGAAATACGATTCAACTCACGGTCGTTTTGACGGTACTGTTGAAGTTAAAGACGGTAACTTAGTAGTAAACGGTAAAACTATCCGTGTTACTTCTGAACGTGATCCTGCAAACCTTAACTGGGGTGCGATCGGCGTTGATGTTGCAGTTGAAGCAACAGGTTTATTCTTAACTGATGAAACAGCACGCAAACACATCACTGCTGGTGCGAAAAAAGTCGTATTAACAGGTCCTTCTAAAGATAGCACACCAATGTTCGTACGTGGTGTAAACTTCGGTGCATACGCTGGTCAAGACATCGTGTCTAACGCTTCTTGTACTACAAACTGTTTAGCACCTTTAGCACGTGTTGTTCACGAAACTTTCGGTATCAAAGATGGTTTAATGACCACTGTTCACGCAACCACAGCAACTCAAAAAACTGTTGATGGTCCATCAGCTAAAGACTGGCGCGGTGGTCGTGGTGCATCACAAAACATCATCCCTTCATCTACTGGTGCAGCAAAAGCAGTGGGTAAAGTATTACCAGCATTAAACGGTAAATTAACTGGTATGGCGTTCCGTGTTCCTACTCCAAACGTTTCTGTAGTTGACTTAACTGTAAACTTAGAAAAACCAGCAACTTACGAACAAATCAAACAAGCAATTAAAGATGCAGCTGAAGGTAAAACTTTCAACGGCGAATTAAAAGGCGTTTTAGGTTACACTGAAGATGCTGTAGTTTCTACAGACTTCAACGGTTGTGCTTTAACTTCTGTATTTGATGCTGATGCGGGTATCGCATTAACTGATTCTTTCGTTAAATTAGTATCTTGGTACGATAACGAAACTGGTTACTCAAACAAAGTATTAGACTTAGTTGCGCACGTTTACAACTACAAAGGCTAATCAAAATACCTAAAAAATTAACCGCTCTTTTAGAGCGGTTTTTTTATTTCCAATCCATTTCACTTAATCAATATTTTTAAATTCTTTATTTCTCATCCGGAGATAAAAATAGAAAAATAAATATGTCTATTATTTATTCTATATTCACAAAATAACAACATTTCACTAGATTTTAAATTTATTTCGTTTATATTAGCGTACAGTTGTTCGCTCAAATAAGGCTTATATGAATTTAGAACGTCATTTCGTCAATCGAATTCGCCAACAGGCAAAAACTCGTCAAAATGCAACCGCACTTCGCCATAAAATTAATGGCTTATGGAAAGATATTTCGTGGAACGCATTTCAACAACAGCTTGATCAGCTTTCATTAGCTTTTCTTGCTTGCAATATTCAAGTACAAGATAAAATTGCAATTTTTGCGAACAATATGTCACGTTGGACAATCGCAGATATTGCTGCGCTTCAAGTCCGTGCCATCACCGTTCCAATTTATGCGACCAATACTGCACAACAGGCAGAATTTATTTTAAATCACGCCGATGTCAAAATTCTGTTTGTCGGTGACCAAGAACAATATGAGCAAGCGTTAGAAATTGCGCATCAGTGTCCACAATTACAAAAAATTGTGGCCATGAAAGAACAGATTCAATTGACTGAAACCACCCTGTCTTGCCATTGGGACGATTTAATTCAATTAGGTACAAAAGAATTCCAGACTGAATTTGAAACTCGCTTAGCAAATAAAACGATGGATGATTTATTCACAATCATCTACACATCAGGCACAACAGGTGAACCGAAAGGCGTAATGCTTGATTACAGTAACTTGGCACATCAACTTGAAGCCCATGATATTGCATTAGATGTTAATCAAGATGAGGTTTCACTTTCTTTTTTACCGTTTAGCCACATTTTTGAGCGTGCTTGGGTTGCCTACGTGTTACATCGCGGAGCAATCCTTTGCTATCTCGAAGATACCAATCAAGTACGTGAAGCATTAACGGAAGTACACCCAACCTTTATGTGTGCCGTACCGCGTTTCTATGAAAAAATTTATTCTGCAGTGCTTGATAAAGTCCAAAAAGCGCCTTTTATTCGTCAGATGATTTTCCACTGGGCGATTGCGGTGGGGAAAAAACGTTTTGATCTTCTCTCTCAAAATAAAAAAGTCCCGTTCTTCTTGCAAAAACGCTATGCGTTTGCTGATAAAATGGTACTTTCTAAACTGCGTTCATTGTTAGGTGGACGCATTAAGATGATGCCTTGCGGTGGCGCAAAATTAGAGCCAAGCATTGGGCTTTTCTTCCATAGCATTGGGATTAATATCAAACTCGGTTACGGCATGACAGAAACCACGGCTACTGTTTCTTGCTGGGATGATCATCATTTTAATCCGAATTCTATTGGTAAATTGATGCCAAATGCCGAAGTTAAAATTGGTGAAAATAACGAGATTCTGGTGCGTGGTGGCATGGTAATGAAAGGCTACTATAAAAAACCTGAAGAAACGGCCCAAGCCTTCACTGAAGATGGTTTCTTGAAAACAGGAGATGCCGGTGAATTTGATGCTGAAGGTAATTTATTTATTACCGATCGTATTAAAGAATTGATGAAAACCTCTAACGGCAAATACATTGCTCCACAATATATCGAAGGTAAAATCGGTAAAGATAAATTTATCGAACAAATTGCGATTATTGCCGATGCAAAAAAATATGTTTCAGCGTTGATCGTACCTTGTTTTGATAGCGTAGAAGAATATGCGAAAAAACTGAATATTAAGTATCAAGATCGCATGGAATTACTCAAACACTCTGAAATTATCAAAATGTTTGAGCAACGTATTGAGAGCCTTCAAAAAGAACTGGCACACTTCGAGCAAGTGAAGAAATTTACGCTACTCTCTCAAGCATTTAGCGTTAAACTTGGTGAAATCACGCCTACGCTCAAATTACGCCGAAAAATAATTATGGAACGTTATCGTCATATTATTGACTCGATGTATTCCAACAACAAAGAGAATAAGGAAAATAAAGAATAAAAAAACGGTGAATTTTCACCGCACTTTTTAGTTTAACAAAAATGATTTATTCGACTTCGACCAGCACACCTTCTTGGTGAGGTTTTAATACACCGACCTCGATAAGCTCAATGCCCGCTTTTTTCGCAATCTCTAAGATTTCCGCTTCACTTTCAAGTTTAACCGCAATCAACAAGCCACCTGAAGTTTGAGGATCGCAAAGTACCGCCTTTTGATAATCCGTAAGAGGACCGATTTTATGGCCATAGCTTTCAAAGTTACGGTTGGTTCCACCTGGTACACAGCCTTCTGTAATGTAATCTGCCACGCCATTTAATAACTTGATTTTATCAAAATGCACAACCGCATTAAGATTTGAGCCTTCACAGATTTCAGCTAAGTGTCCTAATAAACCAAAGCCGGTTACATCCGTCATGGCGGTAACACCAGCAACTTCCGCAAATTGGCTACCAATCAGGTTCATTTGACACATGGCTGCCGTTGCTAAGCCTTGATGTTCTGGTTTTAACTTGCCTTTTTTCTCAGCAGTAGTCAGCACACCAATACCTAATGGTTTGGTTAAATAAAGCTTACAATTTGCTTCTGCTGAAGCATTACGTTTTACACGATCCGTTGCAATTACACCCGTTACGGCTAAACCAAAAATAGGTTCTGGTGCATCAATCGAGTGACCGCCAGCAAGGGAAATCCCCGCTTGATGACAAGCAAAACGGCCACCATCAACTATTTTCTGTGCCACTTCTGCCGGTAATTTATTAATCGGGAAACCTAAAATGGCAATCGCCATAATTGGTTTACCACCCATTGCGAAAATATCACTAATGGCATTGGTCGCCGCAATACGGCCAAAGTCAAAAGGATCGTCCACAATCGGCATGAAGAAATCCGTAGTACTGATAATTGCAGTCCCATTACCAAGATCATAAACCGCTGCGTCATCCGCCGTTTCGTTCCCGACCAATAAATTCGGATCGGTAAATTTTTCGATTTCTGTCTGTAAAATTGTCCCTAACACCTTAGGCGAAATTTTACAGCCTCAACCTGCGCCGTGGCTGTATTGTGTTAAACGAATCTCATCCGTCATATTCAATCCTTTATAAAAATAACGTATTTCTTAAACAAAAGAGCGGTCAGAAAAAGCCGTATTTAAGAGGCTAATTTCTCCACTTTTGCTTGCTTAATCATGTTATCGCTGACTTCTAAAATAGTAATTCGTAAACCATTGATTTCACAAATAGTTCCTTCATCAGGAATATCTTCAATATGTTCAAGAATTAAACCATTAAAGGTTCGGGCATCTTCTGTATCTAATTCCCAACCAAACATTTTATTCAAATCACGAAGATTTGCCGAACCCTCAATAATCATTGAACCATCAGATTGCTGCACCACTTCTTGGTCAATAGTCGGTGCTGTAGAGGTGGTAAAATCACCCACAATTTCTTCTAAAATATCTTCAAGCGTGACTAATCCTTTAATGTCACCATATTCGTCTACCACTAAGCCGATACGTTCTTTTTTCGTACGGAAATTCGCTAATTGTGTTTTTAGTGGTGTCCCTTCTGGAATGAAGTACACTTCATCGACGGCACGTAATAAGGTTTCTTTGGTAAATTCATTTTTTTCTAATAACAAACGAAACGCTTCACGCACACGCAAAATACCTAAAACTTGCTCATCAAGGCTGCCTTTATACAGCACAATTCGATTATGTGGTGCATGATTAAGCTGGCGCATAATGGCTTTCCAATCGTCATCAATATCAATTCCTGCAATTTCATTGCGTGGCACCATGATATCGTCGACAGTCACCGTTTCCATATCTAAAATAGAAAGCAACATTTGTGGATGTTGTTCATCCGGCGTGGCTTCGCCTGCTTCCGATACAATACTACGAAGTTCTTCACGACTAATCACTTGTTTTTGCATATCGGGTTTTAAACCCACCATTCTCATTAATGTCTTCGTGAAAAGATTCATTAACCAAACTAATGGATAAAATACTTTTAATAGCAAGACCAAAATATGGCTTGAAAATAATCCCACCTTTTCAGGATACATTGCCGCGACAGTTTTAGGGAAAATTTCAGAAAAAACAAGCATCACAAAAGTTAATAAACCTGTTGCAATAGCCACTCCCGCATCACCATATAAACGCATACCAATCATGGTTGCAATAGCTGAAGCGCTGATGTTCACAAGGTTATTAAAGATCAGAATAAAACTTAACAAGGTATCAGGCTTTTCAAGCAGTTTTTCTGCTTTTTGCGCGCCTTTATTGCCTTGTTCCGCCATAAAACGAAGGCGATATTTATTGAGAGAGAGTAACCCGGTTTCTGAGCCGGAAAAATAGGCTGATAAAACTAAACAAATAATGAGTGTAATAAATAAAGTACTAAGGGGGATACTGTCCAAGGGTCAATCCTTTTGTTTGTTAACCAACAAAAAGTGCGGTCATTTTTACCGCACTTTTTACCTGTTCTTTGATTTTGATTAAATCAAACGACTACCAAAATAGCCAATCGTAAGTAGAATAATACCTGAAATTGCGTAAATAATCATCCTTTTTCCACGCCAGCCTAGTCGCCAATGACCAAAACAAGCTATACCAAAACTAATCCAAGCAAGGAAAGAGAAAATTGCTTTGTGCAGATTTTCTAGGGTCACCGCTTGTAACACATGATAAGTCCCCGAAATTAAAGTCAGCGTGAGTAAAACTTCTCCCATCGCAAATAAACAGAAGAAATGACGTTCTACTGTCATCAATGGTGGAATTGCTGGCGAAAATTGAATTTTACGCTTTTTCAAATTGCGATCTAACCAGACTAACTGAATCACATAAAGCGTTGCAATAAAACAAACTGCATAGGTAAACAGCGACAAGCCAATATGGAACAACATCAATGTGTTCTGATTCAACATTTGAATAATGTGACTTGATAAGAACGTCGCAAAGATCAAGCTAATGATTGAAAACGCATACACGATCGGTAAAACAAACCACATTGTAGAAACGAGAAACATTGAAAGCGTCGCTAAGGCAGCAATAATTACACTCATTAAGGAAGCGATTTCCATTAGCGTAAAACTTTGTCCTGATGCAAGATCCTCTAACAAAGGGAAAGTGCTAACAGCATGCAGAATAATTGCGCCAAGTGCGGTCAGAAAAAACGGGATTTTACTTTGACTCAACTTCCCTTCTGATGAGTTCATCAAAAACGGGGCGATCAACAATAAACTAAGAATGTAAAAAATAATCGAAAAAAGGGCAAACCACATAATGCGTTCTCTTTACTAGGAATTATTCTTATTTTAACGGATCTTTTCTCTAGATCGCCATAATTTTATTTGAAATGATGAAAAACGCCCAAATTTCGGTATAATCACGGCAATTTTTTAAGAAAAAACAGGATTTAAAATGTTTGAGAATTTATCGGATCGCCTTTCTAAGACGCTACGCAACATTAGCGGGAAAGGGCGTTTAACTGAAGATAATATTAAAGAAACGCTACGCGAAGTGCGCATGGCATTATTAGAAGCAGACGTTGCTTTGCCTGTCGTACGTGAATTTATCGCCAAAGTAAAAGAAAGCGCGTTAGGCGAAGAAGTCAATAAAAGCTTAACACCTGGCCAAGAGTTCTTAAAAATCGTTCAGCGTGAACTCGAAAAGGCCATGGGGGAAGCCAATGAGAGCTTAAACTTAGCAACGCAGCCACCCGCAGTTATTTTAATGGCGGGTTTACAAGGTGCGGGTAAAACTACCAGCGTGGGTAAATTAGCAAAATTCTTACGCGAACGTCATAAAAAGAAAGTGCTTGTAGTCTCTGCCGACGTATATCGTCCTGCGGCGATCAAACAGCTTGAAACCTTAGCACAATCTGTTGGCGTGGACTTTTTCCCATCAGATGTCAAACAAAAACCAGTAGAGATTGCCAAAGCGGCACTTTCTGACGCTAAACTCAAATTCTACGATGTGTTAATTGTCGATACGGCAGGCCGCTTACACGTTGATAGTGAGATGATGGATGAAATCAAGCAAGTTCATGCGACACTAAATCCAATTGAGACTCTCTTCACGGTTGATGCAATGACCGGTCAAGACGCAGCAAATACAGCAAAAGCCTTCAATGAAGCCTTGCCGCTTACTGGGGTTATCTTAACTAAAGTGGACGGTGATGCACGTGGCGGTGCGGCTTTATCTATTCGTCAAATCACTGGCAAACCGATTAAATTCCTTGGTGTGGGCGAAAAAACAGAAGCCCTTGAGCCATTCCACCCTGATCGTGTAGCATCGCGTATTTTAGGCATGGGTGATGTGCTTTCCCTTATCGAAGATCTTGAACGTTCAGTGGATCGCGAAAAAGCGGAAAAAATGGCACAGAAATTCAAGAAAGGTGATGATTTCACCTTAGACGATTTCCGTGAACAGCTCCGTGAAATGAAAAAAATGGGCGGTATGATGTCGATGCTTGAAAAATTACCGGGTGCGAAAAACTTACCGGATCATGTCAAAAATCAAGTAGATGACAAAATGTTTATCAAAATGGAAGCCATCATTAATTCCATGACCTTAAAAGAACGTGCCAATCCAGATATTATCAAAGGATCTCGCCGTCGTCGTATTGCATTAGGTTCTGG
>OBVS01000295.1_pt1 | contig 14462 bp, 15 predicted proteins | sample 1476211 | NCBI WGS metagenome assembly OBVS01 (sample SAMEA2580025, study PRJEB22360) | human gut metagenome | biome: human gut; feature: human-associated habitat; material: faeces | place: Denmark | collected 2008/2010 | reverse complement strand
CGTCATGCTGCCGCCACAACGAGCGTAAAAAAGAAGCCTATAAAAGCAATCCAGATATAGATATGGAACGCTCGAAAGATAACTACCATCTTGTGAATCCGCCGAGGTACACCTACAAGAAAGAGATTAACCGCATGGTAGCCGAAGCAGGGTGCAGGACGAGGAAAGATAGCGTGATGATGGTGGAAACGCTTATCACGGCTTCGCCAGAATTTATGAACAGCCTGCCGCCCAAAGAACAGAAAGCGTATTTTACGATGGCTCTGGATTTCATTTCAGAGCGTGTCGGGGAGAAAAATATCCTCTCCGCAGTCGTCCACATGGACGAGAGAACGCCGCATATGCACCTCTGTTTTGTGCCGATTACACCAGACAATAAGCTGTCTGCCAAAACAATTTTAGGCAATCAAAAGAGCCTGTCCGAATGGCAGACCGCCTACCATGAGCGGATGTCCTCACGGTGGAATCAGCTTGAAAGAGGTCAGTCCTCAATGGAAACGAAGCGGAAACATGTCCCCACATGGCTCTATAAGTTGGGCGGCAGGCTTGATAAACAGTATGAGGAAATTGTGTCTGCACTGTCCGACATCAACGCCTTTAATGCAGGGAAGAAGCGTGACAAGGCTCTGGAACTGATTGCGGCATGGCTCCCAGACGTGGAGAAATTCTCAAAGGAAATCAGTAAGCAGAGTGCCTATATCAATAGCCTAAAGGAGCAAATCGGGCAGGAATCAGACTATGCGGGGCGTATGCGTGATGAAAAGTATGAGCAGGAACTAAAGGTGCAGAAAGCGAACCAGAAGATATTTGAGTTGCAGAGAACCAACGAGCAGATGGGGCGGCTGCTCTCAAAGATACCGCCCGAAGTGTTGGAAGAATTGCAGAAAAACCATAAAAGCAGAGCGAAAGAAAGGTAGATATGTGAATGAAGAAACAGGATTTTAAGGTGTTAAAGACCAAAGACTTGTACCCGTTTCCCGACAATCCGTTTCATGTGGCAGAGGATGAAACGCTGTCAGAATTAGCGGAAAGCATCAAGGAATTTGGCATTGTCACGCCGATAATCACACGCCCGAAAGAGGACGGGAACGGCTATGAAGTGATTGCAGGGCAGCGGCGTGTCCGTGCGTCTGAACTTGCAGGGATAAATACCGTGCCTGCGTTTGTCCTGCCCTTAGACCGTGACCGAGCCATCATCACCCTTGTAGACAGTAATTTACAGCGTGAGAATATCCTGCCATCAGAGCGGGCGTTTGCCTACAAGATGAAATCCGAAGCCATGAAGCGGCAGGGTTTCCGCACAGACTTAACCTCGTCACAAGTTGTGACGAAGTTGCGGACGGACGACAAGGTGGCACAGGGCTTCGGCGTAGGCAGGATGACCGTACAAAGATTTATCCGTTTGACGGAACTGATACCGCCGATTTTGCGGATGGTGGACGAGGGGAAAATCGCCCTCACGCCTGCGGTGGAACTGTCCTTTTTGAAGAAAGACGAGCAGGAAAACCTCTTTGCCACGATGGAGAGCGAAGAAGCAACGCCTTCACTCTCACAGGCACAGCGGATGAAAAGCCTAAGCCAGAGCGGGCGGCTTGACATGGATACGATATTTGCAATTATGACGGAGGAAAAGGGAAACCAGAAAGAAACCTTGAAAATCAACACAAGCAAGCTGAAAAAGTATTTTCCGAAGAACACAACGCCGAAGCAGATGGAGGAAACCATCATTAAACTTTTGGAGCGTGAATTGCAGAGGAAACGGGGCAGGGACAGCCGCTAATCTTCTCTTTTCGGGAGGTAAATGCAGAAAATTGAGGTATGAAGAATGAAAGAAATCCAGTATGAGATTGTAAAGGAAATCGCCGTATTGTCTAAGGGCGACAGCGGCTACACAAAAGAAATCAATCTTATCTCATGGAACGGAAGAGAGCCGAAATATGACATCCGCAGCTTTTCCCCGAACCGTGAGAAGTGCGGAAAGGGTATCACGTTGAACGCTGATGAAGCAGCAGCACTCCTTGAAGCATTACAGAAAGAAGTAAACAGCGGGGATTGATGGTATCTGATTGACAGGGCGGGGCGTTTCCAGACGTTCTCCTGCCCTGTCTGGAAAGGAAGATTTAAGTATGGGCGAGGATAAGAAAGCAGATAAAAAGAGAAAGCGTATCGTGCCGAAAGCACCAGTTCAGATGATAATCAGCCGTGAATATGTCGGCACGCAGACAGTCACAGAAGCGTTTATCCCGATTATTTCCGAGGATATTCGGAAGAAGATTGCCGAGGGCGACACCTTCGACAATGAGGGGCTGTCCGCTTAGAATGTACGCAATGGAACATGAAAACAGATAGGACAGATATGGAGGTTTTACAGTATGGCAGGAATAAGAATGGAGAACAAGATTTATGAAGTCGGCATGTACTGCCGCTTGTCAAAAGACGATGGCACGGATAACGAGAGTGCGAGCATTGCGACACAGAAATCCATCCTCACGGATTATGTGAAAAAGCAGGGATGGCACTTAGCAAAAACGTATGTGGACGACGGTTACTCTGGTACAAATTTCCAAAGACCAAGTTTCCAGAACATGATTAAGGACATTGAAAGCGGTCTGATAAACTGCGTTATCACGAAAGATTTATCTCGTCTGGGGAGGAACTATCTTGATTGCGGACTGTATCTGGAAGTGTTTTTCCCAGAGCATAATGTGAGGTATATAGCGGTCAATGACGGCGTGGACACGCTCAATAAATCCGCTATGGACATCACGCCTTTCCGCAACATCCTAAACGAAATGTATTCCGCCGATGTGTCGGTCAAGATAAAATCGGCGTACCGAGCGAGGTTTCAGCAGGGGAAATTCATGGGGACGACAGCACCATACGGTTACGTCAAAGACCCCGCCGACCACAACCATCTGCTGATAGATGACAAAGTTGCCCATGTGGTAAGGGAAATATTTGACCTTGCGTTAGCGGGCAACGGAATCGCCAAAATCCGCAAGCACATCAACAAACAGCATATCTTACGCCCCGCCGCTTATGCGGCGGGGCAGGGGGCAACAGGCTATGAGAGGTATTTTGAGGAGAATGAGGAGAACCGTTATATTTGGAGCGAGAACAGCGTAAGGGGCATTTTAAGAAGCCCGATATATGCGGGAAACCTTGCAGGCTACAAGCGGATTGCCGCCAACATGAAAAGCAAGAAACGCCCCTCTAAGCTGCCCGAAGAATGGGAAGTGATACCAGACACCCATGAGGGGATAGTCACGCAGGAGGAATTTGATACCGTACAGCAGCTTATTACAAGCCGCAGATTACCAGAAAACAAGGGCGGCTTTGAGAACATCTTTGCAGGCGTTATTAAGTGTGCGGACTGCGGCTATGCGATGCGGGCTATGAGTGCCAACAGGAGGAAACGCCCCGACATCATCGACTGCGTACAATATTCCTGCAATAATTATGGCAGATACGGTAATATCATGTGTACCGCACACAGCATTGAAGCGAGGGACTTGTTCAACGCTGTCCTCACCGACATCAACCGATTTGCGGATATGGCAGTCAATGATGAAAAGGCAGTGAGGGCGATTGAAAAGCGGCTCACGGAAACAGACCAGAGCAAGGCAAAGGCACTGGAAAAGGAGCAAAGAAAACTGAACAAACGCCTTGCAGAACTGGACAGGCTGTTTTCCTCACTCTATGAAGATAAGGTGATGGAGCGTATTACCGAGCGGAATTTTGAGATGATGTCGGGAAAATACCAGAAAGAACAGCTTGAAATTGAAGCAAGGCTGAAAGAGGTAACGGAAACGCTCAGCGACAGCTATGAGAAGACGCAGGGTGTCCGTGATTTCCTCTCCCTAATCCGCAACTATCAAGGCATTAAGGAACTGGACGCAACCATCATAAACGCACTTATATGAGCTTAACTTAGAGGATAAGACATGGACACAGTATATTGAAGATATACCGATTAAAACGGAGAGTTTTGATTATGAAAACAAAGGAGAAAACGAAGCTCTACGAAATATGAAAAATGAGATTGAGCTGTCTTCTTTTAGTGATTTGGTCTATGTCGATTCGGAAGATTTAAGGGTGGCACTTGGACTTGATATTGATGATGAAGGGAACTTCTATGATCCACTTTCTAAAGACCTTGATAATGATGGAATTGCTGACAGATATGACAATGACTTTAAGGACAGCGATTATTTTGAGTCAACCTATGATGTTGAAGATAATTTGCATACCAAAGAGGAAGCCACACAGAAAACGGGTGATAAACCATCTATCTTAGGACAGATAAGAGCCTATCAGGAAGAAAGTAAAACAGAAGAAAAACAAACTGCAAAAGAACAGGAATATGTACGATAAGGGAGGGAAACCTCCCTTTTACCATGAAAGGAGAAAAAACATGGATTACAAAACAATGAGAAATCAGATAGAAGATATGGTAAGTGATAACCACAAGGACTTTGTTAAGGCGGTTATCAGCATGGAAAAAGGTATCAACGATGAAAGTGCTTTGGATAAGCTCTATGAGGCTTATATGGACAATGACAGCCTTAATTTACTGCATGAGGAATTTGATTACATGATTGAAGATTTAAGAGAACAGGGGCAGATTAAAGATCTTCCTTATGTTCAAGAGGAGAAAGATAATCTTGTCAATATCGTTGGAAATATTGTAGGAAAGATCGATGTAGTTGAAAGAGAAAATAAGAACGGCGAAGCCTTTCAAGTAGTAAACTTCTCTGTGGCATCTAAAGATGATGAGGGGAATAAGGTATATCATAATTGCTCCGCATACGGAGAAAAGGGTGATATTCCAAAAGACTTTAAGCAGGGGGATTTTGTAAAACTCTTTGGACAGATTAAAACTTCCGTTGACGATAACGGCAAGGAACATACTAACATCAGGATACTTTCTTCAAAGCTCTTAAAGGCAAAAGAACAGATGAAAGGTCGAGATGAAAAGAAAGAGTCTGTGCTTGGAGCTATCAAAAAATATCAGGCTGAAGATAAGGAAAAGCCTAAAGAAAAGAAAGAAACATCAAAAGAAGCTGAAAGATAAACTTATGGTCGGTGTGGTCTTAGGACTGCACCGACTCTTTTTTTATTTGCGAAAAAAGGAGATAAAGATTATCTCTCCATCTCCTTACCCATATAAATTCCGTAATTTTTTCGTATCTTATAAAGCTCGTCCATAGTGGATTTTGAGGAAGAATACTCTTGCATAAGGGTGTTCTTTTTTTCTTGTAATTTATCAAGCTCAGCTAAAATATCCTTTGAATTTGGGAGCTTGGAATAGGATTTTTTAAGCTCTGAGAGAGCATTTTCATATAGGGTAATCTGAGCTTTGTACTCTTCAAAAAATGCCTTGTCAGACGGATTAGCAGTATATTCCTTGTAGCACGCTCTGTATTTTTTAACGGTATGAACTTGCTCCATAGTGGTAGAAAGCTTCTGCATTTCCTTATCAATAGCCTTGATTTTCTCTTGTATATTTTGCCTTTCATCGGCTGCTTTTTGAATATATTCGTCAAGCTGTTTAACGGATTTAATGCCATGTTCTCTGATATAAATAACAGACTCAGCCATGGTATGAAGGTTATGTTTGGTTGCCCAATATTCATAGCCTTTGCTTTCTTTTACTTTAACATTTGTGTTCATGTCAATAACATTGCCGATGCGTTTTTTGACGGCAGGAGTCTTGATAAACTCTCTTTCTGCAATTCGTTCTTTTAATCTTTCTTCGGTATAATCTTCTCCGATTGTTTTAGCCCTTGTAAATCTCGCCTTATCTTTTGGCTTAAAAGCAATGTGCTTACCGCATTTGATTTCATAGCCAAGATCAGCCATCTTCTTTAAAAATTCGTCCCAATCCTTAGACTGTTTAATCATTCTGTCAATGTCAAATTGAAGTCTACTTTTCCAAGAAGTACCACGCTTTGCCTGTTCATTCTCATACCAAGATTTACCGTTAGTCTTGTATTTTTTCTTATAATTTTCGTAAAACTCGTCAATGACAGATAGGCTATTTTCTTTGCAGAGTTTATCACTCTGATAACGGATTTGGTGGTAGCTTTTCTTGTTAGACTGGTAGCACCTACCTGTTACCATATTTACATTATTGAAGATGATGTGATTGTGGATATGCCCCTTATCTATGTGGGTAGATAAGACAAATTCATACTCATCTTTGAGTATCTTTTTACACAGCTCCATACCTATTTGGTGTGCAATTTCAGGCGTAGTTTCTCCCGGTAAAAATGATTGAATGAGATGTCTTGCAAGAACGGTTCCTTTTGTTCCTGCGTCATTTCGTGTCCTTAAAAACTGAGTGTGAGCAGTTGATTCGTGGCATTTATGAGTGCTGACTAAAAGCTGTTCATCTGTTTTATCTCCATTTACAATGTAGTCGATAGCAAGATTAAGAGTCGATTTTATTGGGTGTATTTTTGTAATTGCCATTATTATTCACCTTCCGTTTCAGATGTTCTTTTCAGAAGTAGTGAATGAATTTGCCACAGCTCTTTTGAGAAATGTTCAATCTCTTTTTTTATATCACCGATGTCCTCTTTGTAGATTACACCTGTCGAATTTACTCGCTTTGCAATCTGATTGATGTTGTTTGTTGCATTAGAAAGTAAGCCTTGTAAATCTCTGAAAGGCTCTAAATCCACTTGATAAATTTCCTTTTCCAAAACGCATTTGCGGATGAAATGGCTCATGTTTCTACACTTCGCAAGTCTTTTTTTCTCTTCAAAAAGAGCCTTTTCTTCTTCAGTTAGTTTAATTTCAAGTCTTTCGTTTCTTATTCTATTTTCCATAGTTAGTTCCTCCTTTGAATGTATTTCGGGGTCTTAGGGTTCTCCCTAACAAGCTAAAAATTGATAAAAAAAGAAGCAGATCCCAAAGGGCTGCTTCATCAATTTTTCCGTAAGTGTCCGTACACTTACTGTGCTTGCTACAAAAGAATAATTAGAGTATATGGCAGTGTGTCAATGCTACTAAAAACGGAAAGAAGTATTGTCCGCATAGTAAAGGGATTGAAGAAGAAGCCATAGAAAAAGCATTCATGGAAAGTTATCGTCAGGTATGCCACAATAATGTTGAAATTACTAATGAATTCCTTAAAACTGTGGAAGAAGAATTGAAAGACAACAGTTTAGCTAAAGACCTGAAGAAGATAACAAATCAACTTGATAAGATACTAAAGAAAGAAAAGGATCTTGTTGAGTTAAGGCTGAATGAGTCAATCAGCATGGATATATATCAGGATAAGTATAATGAAATAGCTATTAGTAAAGAGAAATTACTTGCAGAAAAAAGGACTTTAGAAGTAACACTCACTGATGAAAAAGCGTTGAAGAAAAGGCTCGAGGGGTTTAAAAAATTACTTGAGTCCAATAAATATCTTGAGGAATTTGATAGGGCAGTATTTGAAAGTATAGTAGATAAAATCATCATTGGGGGAACTAACGATGAAGGTGAAATTGATCCTGCAATGATTACTATCATATATAAGACTGGAAAAAAAGATTCTCAGGACGGAAGATTATTCAAGAGCAGAAGAAAAAATGCCAAGGAAGTTAATGAGGAAACTGACAACAAATTGTATCCTCATTCAAGCGACGAGGTTAATAATTTGTATTCCTATCCTATTGACAACACACGTGGAGTGTGTTGCTCTGCTCGTAAAAGCCTAGAAACCTTTGAACGAAAGGGATAAGTAAAAGCCTTGATTGTAAGGCTTTTTGTTATGTAGTGGGGAAGTATCAGAGTAAGAGCAGGAGTTGAGTGTCTTGGTCTTATAGGTGGGACTGTTGGGTTTTTATTTCCATTAACACTTAGGGTATATATTTATTTCCAATGAGCAGGGCTTTATAGGAATAAATGTATACCCTCTTTTTTATCTAAAATTCAAATGTTTTAGAGGGAATCGAATCATCTTTACCTCTTCAGTATGGCCTAAAAGGTCGATATAATTGAATGGTAGATTTCTGGAAAGGAGGTCAACCATATGGTAAGAAGGAATTCTAGAAAGACAACTCGTCAGCAGCAACGTATTCTTGATGCGTTTGAAAATGAGCGTACGGTTGAGATTATTCCAGCTAAGCGTGAGTTTACTGATGTAAAGACAACCAAGTTGCGCGTGGCTGCCTATTGTAGGGTGAGTACCTTTGATGAATCACAATCTGGGAGTTTTGAACTTCAAAAACAAACTTATACTGAAAAGATAAACAACAACCCAGACTGGGAGCTTGCTGGTATTTATGCAGACCAAGGTGCTTCAGGGACAACAATTAAGCGGCGTGAGCAATTCAAGCAGATGATTGATGATTGCCGTGAGGGTAAAATTGATTTAATTATCGTGAAGAGTGTTAGTCGGTTTGCCCGTAACCAGTTAGACTTTATTGGTATATATCGAGAGCTTAAAGCTTTACCGAATCCAGTAGGGATTTATATTGAAGATATTAATCTTAATACCTTGGATACTAATAGCGAGTTTATCCTTGGAGTTATGTCCATCGTTGCTCAAGGTGAAAGTGAGCAGAAGAGTGCGTCCATTACTTGGTCAGTAATAGAGCGGTTTAAGAGAGGAATACCAATTATTCCCACTCACAATTTACTCGGTTATACAAAAGACCAGTATGGACGGATTGTGGTAGATGAATCAGAAGCAAAGATTATCAGGTTCATTTATGACTCATATATCGACGGCATGTCTGCTCGAGAAATTGCAGAATCACTAATGGATAGTCATATTCCTACAGTCACAGGACTTGATAATTGGTCTAACCTAGCAATCTATAACATTCTCAAGAATGAGAAGTACAAAGGTGAAATCATCATGCAGAAGACTTTTACTGTTGATTGCTTCAGTCATAAGTCTCGTAAAAATAATGGTGAGAAGCCTAAGTATCGTCTAAAAAATGGAATTCCCTCAATCATACCAGAATCTAGATGGGATTTAGTGCAAGAACTTCTTAAACTACCAAGAAGAAAATCGAAATCTACAAATAAAGTTATTGCACCTAAGCTCTACATCAAGAAGCTCAAAACTGGTAAATTGAGGGATTTTGTTGTACTTGACCCTAGTTGGAAAACTAAGGATATTAAAGAAGTATTTAAATAAGAAAGAGGAACACTATACGTTTAATCCTCTTTAAATTCGTTAGTAGCTAGGTTCAATTCTTGACGACTGTCGTCAAGAGGAACGAGTGTTGGTTTACCGCTTGGTTTTACAATCAGACCACCAAGCAGGTCGTTAAAGGTTTTCTTGCCAAGGAGTTTAGTCATGGCAGTGATAGTGAGGAGTTTCTTCTCGTAAGGATCAAAGCCAGCATCCATCACAGTTTGACTGACGGCAGCTTCGTCTGAAAACTTTCGAACTGAACGTCCCTCTACCAATTTGTAGCCTGGAATGGAGTGCCCTTCGGTTGCTTCTTTCAAAGCATATGCTTTGATGTCATTTGCCCAAGAAATCAGCAAGTCCAGCCTAGGTAAAATCTCTGCGATGTCTTCATAATCAAGAGTAGCAGGGTCTGCGAACTCCATCTTAGCGAGTGCCAAATTATCCTCGGCCCGTTTGCGACAGACATTCTTGAGCTTGCAGAACTGGCAGTGTTTACCAGAGATCATCTCTCCCTCGCCCTTAAAGGCAAGGTCAGCTTTGGGCGAGAGTTCGTTTTCCGCCCACTCAAGGAGTTCAACTTTATCCATCTCAAAGGTGGAGATGTTGTTCTTGCGTGGTTGAAAGATGGTCATGGTGACCTTATCAAAATCATAGAGCCCTTCAAACAGCTCAAGAGCTCCGAGAGCATAGCACATCATCTGTGGATTGTGGTCTGCATCAACTAGAATTCCTAATCCGTGCTTATAGTCGATAACTTGAAGAAGTCCGTCTGCCACAATAAGGCAGTCGCCGGTACCGAAACCTTCTGGTACCCATTTGGAGAAGTCCAAACGTTGCTCAACAAGAACTGTTGGGTCAGGAGAGTAGCCTTTAGCTTTCTCCACCTGTTCCATGACATAGTTGCGATATTCCTCGGCGCAATTTTGCATCTCTTCATTGTAGAAAGATAAGTCCTCAGTTGGGTCACGCGCCTTTCTGCCTAGTGCTTTCTCAACAAGGTAAGCACAAAGCTCGTGAGCGTCAGTTCCCTCAAGGGCAAACTCTGTAGTGATATCAGGCATACCTTCCGTCAACCGGACGGAAGGTGGACAGTTGAGCCAACGGTGGGATGCTGAAGCGGAGAGAACAGCATGCTTAGTCATGACCAATTCCTCCAGCTTCTTCAATAACTGCTGCGTAGTGCTCAGTGGCTAAAGCTGAAAGGGACTCTGCTCCGTATTTATTGAGAAGAGCACGCACCTCGTTCTTGTAGCCATCTTTGGCTTTGGTCGCAAGAACAGCACGAACATCTTCTAGTTTAAGTTCTTTTTGTAGTTCAACTTTGGGTTCTTCTGAAGTTGTTGCAGCCTTTTCCTCAGTAGATAAAAGTTTCTTGAACTCGTCTACCAAGCGAAGGTAGTATTTGGCTGTGCCTTCCATTTCATTAATTAGTTCATTCAGTTGCTTCATTTTGCTCATGTTGTCTTTCCTCCGTAATTTTCCGAGCGAGTAATTTTGAGATAACGCTGATGGCTATGAGGGTATCAGCCACATCATCATCAGGTTCAATGTATGGTTCGTTTGCCATATTGGGTCCTCCTATCTTACTAAGTAAGGTTTTGAGTGGATTTTCCACTTTGGAAGAGATTTTTTTATCCCTTACACATTACTAAGTAGGGTTGAGATAAATTTTTCCACCCGATAAGAAAAAAATTTGCTCATCAAAAAAAGTTTCCTGTGCATTTAATAGGAAACCTTTATTTTTAAAAAAAATTTTCTGTTAGTGCGGAAAATCCTGTCTGATTCTTACTTAGTAAATTAGGAAGAGAAATTCCTAATTCAACAATGAAAGATGGAGGCATGATGCATGCAATTTACCTTATCTCATTCAGGACAGACTGGTGTTCAAACAACAACGGTCTATCCGCACCAAGTGACAATTACAGATGAAGTTAGTCTAAAACGTATTGCTCAGTACGATCATGTGGCAGGGTTATTTAAAAATAGCACTCGATCGAACGCTAATTTCCTTAAGTCGGATGTTTTAGTCATGGATATTGATAATGACCATACTGAAAATCCTGATGATTGGATTACAGAGGAATACCTAAAAATCTTGTTTTCGGATTACCATTTTGCTTTGGTTACGAGTCGAAACCACATGGTTCAAAAAGGCAATAAAGCAGAAAGACCTAAATTCCATATTTACTTCCAAATCAATGAAGTCACTGATAAAGATGCCTATGCCTTTCTAAAAGCAGAGTTGACGAATCGGTATAATTTCTTTGATTCGAACGCCAAGGATGCAGCACGTTTCTTCTTTGGCAATCCCAATGCACAAGTTTTTTGGAACGACTCATGGCTGACTATTGATGCTGATTTATTGGATTCATCATTTGATGATGAAGAAGATTTCGATGCGACGTTCTATACACCACCAGCTAGTCCAATTACTGAGGGGAGTCGTAACTCAACCATGTCACAATTTGCGGCTAAGATTATCAAACGCCTTGGAGTAACACAAGAAGCCCGTGACGGATTTGATGAGCAGGCTCTGAAATGTGACCCACCACTTGATAAGACTGAACTCGATACTATCTGGGGAAGCGCCGTGCGTTTCTACAATCGAACGATTAAAGGCTCTGAAGGGTACGTGTCACCAGAAGCCTTTAATCGTGGGGATTTGAAACCTGATGATTATTCCGATATTGGGGAAGCAGGTGTCCTTGCTCGTGAATACGGAGAAAAGTTAGCCTATACGAATGCGACGGATTATCTCACCTTTACTGGTCAGTATTGGAAGGAAGATAAGCAGTTAGCTATTGGCGCAGTCCTTGAGTTTATGGATTTGCAGCTGGAAGATGCTAGTGACAAATACGAGAAAGCTATCAAAGACTTAGTGAACACCGGTATTTCAGAAAACCTAGTCCGTGAAGGAGGAAAAGCGCTAACTAAAGTGATTGAAACACCCAACCAACAAAAGCTCTATACGCTTTATCTAGCTGCCAGAACCTACTATCAATTTGTGATGAAGCGTCGTGATTATCGCTATATCACAGCAACCCATAATACCGCTAAACCAATGCTTGCCATTGATTTATCAGAGCTTGATAAGGATGATATGTTGCTTAATACTCCTGAGGCTACTTACGACTTGCGTGTTGGCTTATTGGGTTCACATGAGCATGATCCTAAAGACTACATTACGAAAATGACCACGATATCCCCAGGCGACCAAGGTATGGGATTGTGGCAGGAAACCTTGGCAACCTTTTTCTGTAACGACCAAGAGTTGATTGACTATGTTCAAAAAATCATTGGGATGGCAGCTATTGGTAAAGTTTATCAAGAACACATGATTATTGCCTATGGTGGCGGTGCAAACGGGAAGTCGACCTTTTGGAATACCATCGCTCGTGTGCTAGGAAGCTACTCTGGAAAATTATCGGCTGAGGCCTTAACAATGTCTAACAAGCGAAACGTGAGTCCTGAACTTGCTGAACTTAAAGGGAAGCGTCTCGTGATTGCTTCTGAAATGGCAGAAGGGATGCGACTTAATACGGCCGTTGTTAAGCAGATTACCTCTACGGATGAAATCCAAGCGGAGAAGAAGTATAAGGATCCTTTCCACTTTGTGCCATCACATACGCTAGTTCTTTACACCAACCATCTGCCTAAAGTAGGTGCGAATGATGATGGGACTTGGCGACGCTTGGTGGTTATCCCATTTAACGCCAAAATCACTGGCCGCTCTGACATCAAAAACTTTGCGGACTATTTGTACGACCAGGCAGCACCAGCCATTATGTCGTGGATTATTGAAGGGGCAGAAAAAGCCATCAAGGCAAACTTCAAAACAAAAGTTCCTGCTGCGGTCGTAAACTCAGTTAAAGCCTACCGAGAAGCTAATGATTGGCTAGGTCACTTCCTGAGTGAGTGTTGTGAGGTGGGAGATAAATTGAGCGAGAAGTCTGGTGAGCTTTATAGTCGCTATCGTGCTTATTGCGTCCAAAACATGGAGTACACGCGCAGCACGACAGATTTTTATGCAGCTTTGGCTCAAGCAGGTTTTGAACGTAAGCGGACTAATAAAGGTAACTTCATCATGGGACTAAAACTTGCTGATGATGGTGATGATTTCCTTGGCTAAGTGACCTCCACCAAACGGCTTTTGACTTCCACACCATCAGAAGGTGGAGATTTTAGGAGTGACAGTCGTGGAAGGAATTAGCAGAAAGTCTATCGAGAAATGAATATTAAAAGTTTATGGATTGAGTTCCACGACTTCCATTTCTTGATTTGGTGTAAGTCAGTGATAGTCTTTTCTATAACTATCTCTATGCAAATAAAAATACTAATAAAAAGCACATAGGGAAAGTTTAGGAAATGACCTCATTAGACCTCCACTCTTTTATCTGACGAAAGGATTTATTATGCGAGAAAAAGTTGTTGAGAGAAAGTTAGTGAGTGAAGTCAGAAAGCGTGGTGGTATTTGTCCTAAGTGGGTGTCACCATCTTTTGCAGGAGTACCAGATAGGTTGGTGTTTTTACCTAATGGCAAGATTGGCATGGTGGAAGTAAAAGCCCTTGGTGAAAAACCACGTTTGTTACAAGTCTCTAGGCACAGACTATTTGAGCGATTAGGTTTCAAGGTCCATGTGCTAGACACTGGTGAGAAGATCGGAGAAGTGCTAGATGAAATTGAAACTACATGACTATCAAGAAGTCACCAAAGACTTCATCATAAGAACCCCCTATGCAGCGGTCATCCTAGACATGGGGATGGGAAAGACTGCCACCACCTTGTCAGCCATCAACGAGCTGATGTTTGACCGTTACGAAGTCTCAAAGGTCTTAGTCATCGCACCCCTTCGTGTCGCAAACACCGTATGGAGTGATGAGATTGAGCAGTGGGAGGAACTGAAGCATCTCCGCTACTCAAAGATTGTGGGAACACCCAAACAAAGACGAGCTGCTCTTGAGACAGATGCAGACATCTACATTGTCAACCGTGAAAATCTCCCCTGGCTGGTGGAACAGTGTAGCCCTTACTTCAAATGGGATATGGTGGTTATTGATGAACTCTCCTCTTTTAAGTCATGGCAGTCCAAACGCTTCAAGGCATTTATGACCATGCGTCCTTACATGAAACGTGTTGTGGCACTCACTGGAACACCGAGTTCAAATGGGCTTATGGATTTGTTTGCGGAGTTCAAGGTCATTGATGGTGGCGAGCGTCTGGGTCGGTTCGTCGGAGAATATCGTAGCCGCTACTTTGACGAGGGTCGTAGGAACGGCAATATTGTCTACGAGTATATCCCAATGGACTATGCGGAGTGCC
>OBVS01000279.1_pt1 | contig 15977 bp, 15 predicted proteins | sample 1476211 | NCBI WGS metagenome assembly OBVS01 (sample SAMEA2580025, study PRJEB22360) | human gut metagenome | biome: human gut; feature: human-associated habitat; material: faeces | place: Denmark | collected 2008/2010 | reverse complement strand
CAAAAGCTGATGCACCAGAAGTTGATGGCTTAGTTTATATTGAAAATCTAAGTGGTACGCCAGTGAAAGTAGGCGAATTTATTAAAGTAACCATTACCTATTCAGATGAATATGATTTATGGGGTAGCTTTTAATTATTTAGTTGATTTAGTCTTGGTAGTTAGTTAAGTAAATCAGTTGTTTTTTCTAAAAAAACTTGATTTTGTGGCATAAAGCCTGTAATTAATAGATCCATTCAACACAACATAAAATAAGGAAAAACTCATGAAAAACGTCGGTTTTATCGGTTGGCGCGGAATGGTCGGTTCCGTATTAATGGATCGTATGGTGCAAGAGCAAGATTTTGCCAATATTAATCCAGTTTTCTTCACCACTTCTCAAGCAGGTCAAAAAGCCCCTGTATTCGCAGGTAAAGAGGCGGGTGAGCTTAAAAATGCATTCGACATTGAAGAACTTAAAAAATTAGACATTATCGTAACCTGCCAAGGTGGCGACTATACCAATGAAGTCTATCCAAAATTAAAAGCAACAGGTTGGGATGGTTATTGGGTTGATGCAGCTTCAGCGCTACGTATGAAAGATGATGCAATTATCGTGCTTGATCCAGTAAACCAACACGTGATTTCTGAAGGCTTGAAAAAAGGCATTAAAACTTTCGTGGGCGGTAACTGTACCGTGAGCTTAATGTTGATGGCTATCGGTGGTTTATTTGAAAAAGATTTAGTGGAATGGGTATCTGTCGCAACTTATCAAGCGGCTTCAGGTGCAGGTGCAAAAAATATGCGTGAATTGCTTTCACAAATGGGCTTATTAGAACAAGCGGTTTCAAGTGAATTAAAAGACCCTGCTTCATCTATTTTAGATATTGAACGTAAAGTGACGGCAGAAATGCGTTCTGATAGCTTCCCAACGGATAACTTCGGTGCGGCATTAGGTGGTAGTTTAATCCCTTGGATTGACAAGCTTCTTCCAGAAACCGGACAAACTAAAGAAGAATGGAAAGGCTATGCAGAAACCAACAAAATCTTAGGTTTAAGCGACAATCCAATTCCTGTTGATGGTTTATGCGTACGTATCGGTGCATTACGTTGCCATAGCCAAGCATTCACTATCAAACTGAAAAAAGACTTACCATTAGAAGAAATTGAACAAATTTTAGCGTCTCACAACGAATGGGTGAAAGTGATTACAAATGACAAAGAAACCACATTACGTGAATTAACCCCAGCTAAAGTAACAGGTACATTAAGCGTACCGGTTGGTCGTTTACGTAAATTGGCAATGGGGCCTGAATATTTGGCAGCCTTTACTGTGGGTGACCAATTATTATGGGGTGCTGCAGAGCCAGTTCGTCGTATCTTAAAACAATTGGTGGCATAAGTTTACTTTCACGACAAAGGGCGTATTCACTACGCCCTTTTCATTAGAAAATTATGATCAGAGAACCCCATTTTCATCAATTTGCTCTTGCAGAGTTATTGCCTTTTTTTGAGCAATTTCCGACGCAATATCTTTCTGGTGAACGAAATATCAAATTGGCTTATCGTCATTTAGTTCAGCCTGAAAGTGCGGTCAGAAAATTGATGATTTTGGTGAATGGTCGAGCAGAAAATATGCTGAAATGGACTGAATTGGCTTATGATTTTTATCAACAAGGTTATGATGTATTGCTTTTCGATCACCGAGGACAAGGCTATTCACAGCGTATTATTCCTCAAAAAGGACATTTAGATGAGTTTCGTTTTTATACCGATGATATGGCAAAAATCATTGAAAAAGCGACCGCACTTTATGCTTATCAAGCGCAATATATTCTTGCGCACTCCCTCGGTGCTTTGATTTCCACCTATTATCTGGCCAATTACGATCATCAGATAAAAAAGGCTGTGCTTTCTTCGCCTTTCTTTGGCGTTCCAATGATACATCCATTACGAGATGAAGTCATCATTGCAATGATGATGGCATTTGGTCAAGGTCATCGCTATGTTTTTGGCAAAGGACATTACAAACCGGCAGATTTAAATCTTAATGAACTTAGCCATTCTAAAACGCGAATGAAATGGATGAATAGAGTTAATCGAAAACGCGCTGCTATTCACTTAGGTGGCCCGACATTCCGTTGGGTACATTTGTGTTTAAATGCAATCAAAGCGCTCCCTAAAATCATTCCAAGAGTGGAAACACCTGTGCTTATTTTACAAGCGGAAAAAGAAAAAATTGTGAATAACAAAAATCTTGAAAAATTGACCGCACTTTTTCCGCATGCAGAATCCATGCTTGTACCTCAAGCAATGCATGAAATCCTTTTTGAAAAGGATAACGTAAGAAAAGCGGTGCTTGAACGCGTGAATCAATTTCTTCATTCTTAAAGTTATTTTTTAATCTGCATCAAGTTTTCATCAAATTTTATAAAAAACATCTCTTAAATCTTTACTCGTACTAAATAAGTGGTATCTTTGTGATCGCTATTTAATCGATTGCGTCACGGTTGTTATGTGTGATGCGTTATTTTTATTATTTATCTAGGAGCTATCCTATGGAAAGTAAAATTCCACCAGTAGAAGTCAAACTTGGCTTTAAATGGCAAGGGCTGCTGATTGCAGTCATCGTTGGTTTAGGGATTTGGTTGATCCCAACACCAGAAGGTTTATTTGCAAAAGCATGGGGAATGCTAGCGCTGTTTGTGGCAACCATTGTGGCTATTATCGCTAAAGCAATGCCTATGGGTGCTGCAACGTTAGTTGCCTTAGTGATTAGTGGCTTGACTGGGCTCACACCTATCTCACCAAAACAAGGTGATGTCGGCATGTTATCCGGTTTTGCAAACGGCACAATTTGGTTGATTGCTATTGCTATGTTTTTATCTCGAGCGGTGATTAAAACCGGTTTAGGTAAACGTATCGCGCTGTACTTCGTTGGTCGTTTTGGTAAAAAAATGATGGGTGTGGCTTATGGTATGGCGTTGGCTGATGTTGTTATCGGTCCGGGTATTCCTTCGGCTTCTGCGCGTGGGGGCGGTATTATGTACCCAATTATGCAATCTATTGCTGATGCGTATGAGTCTAAACCAGGTCCAACCGCTCGTCGTGCAGGTGCATTCTTAGCGATTGCAGTTTCTCAAATCGATACCATTATTTGTACCATGTTCTTAACCGCTATGGCGGGTAACCCATTAATTGCAGAACTTGCGAAAAGCCAAGGTGTAGAAATCACTTGGATGACATGGTTCTTAGGGGCGATCGTACCTGGTATTGTGAGCCTAATCGTCTTGCCTTATTTCGTGTATTTAATTTATCCGCCAGAATTAAAAGATACGCCTAAAATGGCAGAAATGGCACGTGAAGAATTAAAAAGCATGGGCTCAATGAGCAAAGCGGAATGGATTCTTGCCCTAGACTTTATCCTTCTTTTATTCCTTTGGACGGTGGGTGATTTAGTCTTCCATATCCCTGCAACAATTTCAGCGTTTATCGGTTTAGTGATTTTATTATTAACCAATATTATGAGCTGGAAAAATATCGTAGCAGAAACCACCGCATGGGATACGATGTTCTGGTTTGCGGTATTGGTCATGATGGCAAATGCACTTAATAAATACGGTGCAATCACTTGGATTTCTACCCACATTTCTTTATCTGTGGGTGGTTTCAGCTGGCCAATTGCCTTTACTATTTTAGTGTTGGTGTATTTCTATACCCGCTATTTCTTTGCTTCAGCCATGGCGCATATTTCCGCTATGTATCTCGCTTTCGTGGCTGCGGCTATTGCTGTGGGTACACCACCAATCATTGCTGCAATTGGTTTAGGTTACACCTCAACATTATCCATGAGTTTAACGCAATACGCAGGTGGTCCTGGCCCTGCTCTATACGGTTCAGGTTATAACTCAACCGGTCAATGGTGGGGCGTGAACTTTATTGTTTCCATCCTTTCATTAGTGATTTGGTTTGGCGTGGGTGGATTATGGATGAAACTCCTTGGCTGGTGGTAATCCTTATTAATTCATAAATAATCCCTAAAAAACGACCGCACTTTGATTTGTATCTCAAAAGTGCGGTCATTTTTATCTGTATTTTGAATTAATCATCCCAGTCGTCATCCCAATCACGATGTTTTCTGTGGTGATGATGGTGTTTTTTATGTTTTTTATGATGGCGATATTCTCTGTCATCGTAGTCTCCACCTTTATTCACTTGACTACCGATTACACCACCTAATGCCGCGCCGCCGAGTGTTGTGGCAATATCACCACCTAATAAACCACCGGCTACACCGCCGATTGCTGCTCCTGTTGCAGTATGACGTTGTTGTCTGTCCATTTCACAAGCGGTTAAGCTTCCTGCTAATGCAACAATCACTAACCCTTTCATCAATTTAGATTTCATAAATCTACTCCTCTATTTTTGTCGGGATTACTAGCCTAAACACTTATGCAATCCGGCGCGTAAAAGTATCCCTTTTACGACTGCTTTGACTATATGGAAAATTAGTTAGTTCAAAAGGCTCGTTCAATTGGTTGAAGAATGAACAATTTTGAGTGGCTATTTTCTTGTAGGAAAACGTTAAGGTTGATATTTTAAAACCTCTCAAAAATTGACCGCACTTTTGTATTTTTGATATTTCTTCTGTCAAATATCTCCTTCCTATTGCAATCCTGCCTGCAACACCATTCCTATGTCCGCTTGTTATATTGAGAAAATTGGATAGTTCAACTCGCTTGTTCAATTACTCTAAGAATCAGTATGTTTATGATACTTTGATATAAAATTATCAAATAAAAATATTTTTGTATAAATTTGATAAAATTTTATCGATTTGTGACTTTGATCACAGTATTGCAGAAAAAAATTCAGTACTATGCTTGCAACTCGATGATAGATGTTTTTAGTAGCGGGTTAATAATCATGAACTTTAAACCTAACATAATAGGAGATTTATTATGGCATACTATCCAGCAGAACCGTTCCGTATTAAAAGTGTTGAACCTGTTTCAATCTTACCAAAAGCAGAACGTGAAAAAGCAATGAAAGCGGCAGGCTTCAATACCTTCTTACTTGATTCAAAAGATGTTTATATTGACCTTTTAACCGATAGCGGTACGAATGCAATGAGTGACCGTCAATGGGCCGGTATTATGATGGGTGATGAAGCTTATGCAGGTAGCCGAAACTTCTATCATTTACAAGAAACAGTTCAAGACTTATTTGGTTTCAAACATATTGTGCCAACTCACCAAGGTCGTGGTGCTGAAAATATTCTTTCTCGTATCGCGATTAAACCGGGTCAATACGTGCCAGGTAATATGTATTTTACGACTACACGTTTCCACCAAGAAGCTAATGGTGGTATTTTCTACGATATTATTCGTGATGAAGCGCATGATGCGACATTAGATGTGCCATTTAAAGGCGATATTGATGTTAAAAAATTAGAAAAATTAATTAACGAAAAAGGCGCTGAAAATATTGCTTATGTGTGCTTGGCGGTAACAGTAAACTTAGCAGGTGGTCAACCGGTTTCTATCGCAAACATGAAAGCGGTTCGTGAATTAACAGCAAAACACGGCATTAAAGTGTTCTACGATGCAACACGTTGTATTGAAAATGCTTATTTCATTAAAGAACAAGAACCAGGCTATCAAGATCGCTCAATTAAATCAATCGTTCAAGAAATGTTCAGCTATGCAGATGGTTGTACAATGAGTGGTAAAAAAGACTGCTTAACTAATATCGGTGGTTTCTTATGTATGAATGATGAAGAGTTGTTCATGAAAGCGAAAGAATTGGTTGTTGTGTTCGAAGGTATGCCATCTTACGGTGGTATGGCTGGTCGTGATATGGAAGCAATGGCGATCGGTTTGAAAGAAGCAACTCAGGAAGAGTACATTGAACATCGTGTTAAACAAGTACGTTACCTCGGTGAAAAATTAAAAGCAGCAGGTGTACCGATTGTAGAACCAATTGGTGGTCATGCGGTGTTCTTAGATGCACGTCGTTTCTGTCCACATTTGAAACAAGAAGAAGACTTCCCAGCACAAGCATTAGCTGCAGCAATCTATGTTGAATGCGGTGTGCGTACAATGGAACGTGGTATTATTTCAGCTGGTCGTGATATCAAAACTGGCGAAAACCATCATCCAAAACTTGAAACTGTACGTATTACTATTCCGCGTCGTGTTTACACCTATGCACACATGGATTTAGTTGCTGATGGTATTATCCACTTATTCAAACATAAAGAGGATATTAAAGGGCTTCGTTTCGTGTATGAACCAAAACAATTACGTTTCTTCACTGCACGTTTTGAACAAAAATAGGCCTACCGCCCTTACCTCAGTAACGGGGTAAGGGCTTTTTGTATCTAAAAAATATTTGGTTAATGAGAAAAATGCGAAAACATTCTAATGACATTGTAGTTTGATGTATTGTCAAGTAAGGAAGTGACTAGCCTTTCTACGATAATCGGAAAGGAGAAAACTCATGAATAAAACATTGGGAAGTACCTTAATTACCTCAGGGACGATGATTGGCGCAGGGATGCTTGCTATGCCTCTCACATCTGCTGGAATAGGTTTTACGTTTACAGTCGTTCTACTTATTCTTTTATGGATCCTACTCACTTATAGTGCATTATTATTTGTTGAGGTTTATCAAACCGCTGAACATGATGCCGGTATTGGTACACTTGCTGCACAATATTTTGGCCGACCAGGACGAATTGTCGCAACTAGCGTATTAATGATTTTCCTTTATGCATTGCTTTCCGCCTATGTGACCGGTGGTGGTGCAATTCTTGCTTCAACTTTACCTGATTTTGCTGCTCCTGATTTGAAAATGAAAGGTTCTATCCTTGCATTTACAATCTTATTTGGTGTTTTCGTAGCAATTGGTACAAGCTTTGTGGATGCGCTAAATCGCTTCTTGTTTATTGCGATGATTGCCGCTTTATTTATCGTGCTTGGATTGATGATCCCCGAAATTAAAATCGATAACTTAATGGCCATACCAATTGATAAAGCCTTATTAATTTCAGCTAGCCCAGTTTTCTTTACCGCTTTTGGTTTCCATGGTTCGATCCCTTGCTTAAATAAATACTTAGAAGGTGATGTAAAAGCCTTAAGATTTTCGATTATTGTGGGCTCTGCAATCACATTGGTGGGTTATATCTTATGGCAATTTTCAACTCACGGTGTATTAAGCCAAACTCGCTTCTTAGAAATCCTTAATCAAGATCCAACATTAAATGGATTGATTGAAGCGGTTCGTGTGATTACAGGCAGTACTATTATTGCTGCTATCGTGAAAATCTTCTCTGCCTTAGCACTGATTACCTCGTTCTTAGGGGTGGCACTCGGTTTATTAGAATGTATTGACGACTTGTTAAAACGTGTATTCAATTTTTCGGCAAACCGTTTAAGTTTAGGTTTCTTAACCTTCCTTCCGCCATTGCTCTTTGCATTCTTCTATCCAGAAGGCTTCATCCTTGCATTAGGCTATGCAGGACAAATGTTTGCTTTCTATGCAGTGGTATTACCTGCCGGATTGGTTTGGAAGGCTCGCCATCAACATCCAAATTTACCTTATCGTGTGCCAGGTGGTTCAGGGTTCTTACTCTTTGTCTCAATTCTAGGGATTATTATTGTGAGTATCCCATTCCTAATTAAATTAGGTGTATTGCCTCCAGTAGTGGGTTAATAACACAATTAAAATAAAAAAAGTGCGGTTAAAAATCAGCGTGTTTTTAACCGCACTTCTTTATGCTTTCTCTTTGATCGTTTTGAGATAGCGATATACGCTAGGTTCTGAGATTTTCAAATATTTCGCCACCATCGGAATGGCGCCTTTGATATTGAAAATGCCTTTATCAAATAAGACTTGAACGGCGTTTTCCCGCTGTCTTAAGCTGAGTGGTTTATCGGAATGTAATAGGGTGAAATCAAGGTATTCACAAAGGATATCTTCGATGGAGTTTTCGAGTTTTTCTTTATTAATTATTTCAGCCTCTTCCACTTCGGCAAAGGCAGCATCAATACCTAAAATATTGACGAAGTTTCCAAGGTTTTCCAGTGAAATTAATTTGGTCATCACATCAACCAACTCAGAGGTATCATGATTAATACAAAGGATGCCTTCTAATTTATCCCCATTTTTAATGAAATAAGTTGCACCTCGAATGACCTTTTCGGAATCAGCCACCGCTTTGTAGTTAAAGATAAAATCCTTATCTAAATACACTTTATCCTGCAACAAACTTGAAGCAAAAGAGCTAAGCGGAGAAGAAAGCGTTCGACCACTGACGTGGCTATTCGAAATGGCTTCCATATGAGCCTTATTCTTATCAAAAGAATGAAATACGACTTCGTATTTAGGACCGAGAACATTTCCCAAAAAATGGGTTAGGCCAATAAAATATTTCTTTTGTATGTTATTCATACTAGATTTATCTCATTAATTTCAGTTTGCTATAGGTATTCTATAACCGCTTATTTTTTATAGCAAATATATTGTAAAAAACGGCAGGTTATCTATGGTTTTTTACTTTGAACAAATCTTATAATGTCATACTCATCTAGAATTTTTGTTCGTGTATGGTTATACCTTATACAGATGGTTTATCATCAGCAACGGTAGGTATGCCAATATCCCTGCTACAGGTTTAGGAGTTTTAAGTGATTGATATAAAGATAACGATAAGTGTGATATAGCTAAAACTTATTTTTCTAGATAACTCTTTAGGAAAGAGTAAATTTAATACAATTGGTCTTGTAGTAAGAGAATCCATTGTTAATACATATGATAGATTTTATGAAAGTAAAATAGGGAAAAAGATGAATCTAAATGATTTTATTAAAGTACTTAAAGTTTCTATTTTAATAGATTTAGGAATGTATTTCATGGTTCTTATAAAGAATGGATTTAATTTTTATAATGTGGATATTTTAAATATACTAAGTTCGTTTTCGTTAGTATTTATATTTTGTGTATTTATCTTTTATTTAAAAAAGTTGTAGCAGGTTATAATTTTCTCGGCATACGATCTGAAACAAGATATAAAGTGCGGTCAATTTTCAAAGAGTTCGGTATTATGTAGCAGTTGCACAAAGACCTAACCACTTGAAAATACTAGAATCTCCATTGAAATTTTAACTCAATGGAGATTTTTTATTATGGCAGAATCCCACCTTATCTCGCAACTGGCGAAGTTGATTGAAACCCAATATAAAGAAAAAGCCGTTTTAGAGCATCAACTCGCCCAATTGGAACAGCAAAAAGCCAATGTGGATGAAAAAATATTGAATTTTGAAAGAACATTAACACTTATCGATCCTGATTTTGACCTAAGAAAGATTAAAACAGAGTTTAATGCCTCTCAACTCATTAAACGCCGATTATTTAAACAAGATCTAAAATGGCTCATTTCAAAGGTGTTAAGGCAAGATAACCGTTGGCGGAATTTATATTCAATTACATCAAATGTGATGGGATTAGATTGTGAAAATAAATATTCCTTTTCAGTAACTAGAGAACATGAGCTTGCAGTGATTAGGGTATTAAGAGATTTATACAAGAAAGGCATTATTGAACGGCAAAAGGTTGAATTACACAAACGAACAATAAAGCGAGGATTTTTCAGACGTTCTGAATGGCGATTAAAACCTCTTGAGTAAAAATGGATAAGTAGCAGTAGAAATACCGCTATTTTTGTTTCAGTCGCCATTTGACATCGGTTACGCCTCTTTCTAACCGTTCTACGACACCTTTTGTCAGCCAATGTTTTAACGCGCCACGCACCGAAACCGTATGCTTCGGACGAATGATAGGGTCTTGTCTGTCTTTTATTAAGACAATCTCAGTGATTTCATTGACCGTGAAATAATGGTTGGGTTGAGCTTTGAGTACCGCTAAGACCATTGGTCTTAATTTCCCACGGAATCTATGTTTGTAGGTTCGATATGAATAAACCTCTGTATCATATTCATCGGTTAAAGCTTCATCTTCCATCACTTCAAGGGCATCGTTGAGCTTTTGGATTTTTCTTTCGACTAATTCGAGATGCTCTAGCACTTGTGTTCGTTCACGCTGCAAGCGGTCGATTTTAGCCTGAATTTGGCTAAAGTAGATTTTATTTCCCATTACATTATCAATCTTTCTGCTTGTCTATGATTACCCTGCCAATAGCCTTGCCAGTCTGTTGTATTGTCGGTAGCAAGACATTGCCCTAGCGTGCTGTTAAATAGGCTTAAATTATCCACACGGCGATTATCTTCACGATAAGCACATTCGTTGGCGTAGTTATCAAGATACTTATTGCTGATTTTGTGGTGCGTACCGATAATCATACGTTTAAAACGACTGAAATAGCTTTCTGCAAGATTGTTAGTGATACCTTCATCGCTACGGTATTCTTTTTGATGGTTCACACGGCGTAAATCGTAGTGAATCATCAATTCGCCATAAGCCGAGTTTTCGTCCGCGTGAATACGACTTCCTGCCTTGATATAGCTTGTTGCCAATTTATTCACGACTTGGCTATTTTCCGATAAAATCGGGAAAGTTAAGGTTTTCTTTGCGCCCACTAAATACGGGTTTTCTGCGGTTTCCTCCTCTGTGTAACGACTTCGCATCACCAAAATTGACCGCTTGTGAGGATTAGCATTTTCCTTCAGTCGTCTATCCACGCGCTCCGATTTCTTATTCTTTGGTCGTGGAGCGGAATGAACGTAAGTGCCGTCAATATGGATTTCACCCGAAAGCGGAAATAACTGTTTTTGAATTTGTAGGCTTTCACGGATTTTGTGCGCGAGCGTAAACGCTGTTTTGTACTGAACATTCAAATCACGCGAAAGTTGGCAGGCAGACAAGCCTTTAGCGGCATTAACAAATAAGGCTATCGCGTAAAGGTAGGTCTGAATAGACAGTTTACGGTCGGCAAAAATCGTGCCTGATGTGACGCTAAAGGTATGATGACAATGTTTACACCGCCATTGATTGCGACTGGCAATGCGATAAGCAATATGCTGCACACCGCACTTTGGACACACCACATTTTCCTCACTTCCCCAACGAATTTGGCATAGCAATGCCCGAGCTTCGCTATCAGATAGCTGTGTCATCTTGATAGGCGAAAGCGTACGTGACTTGCTTGAGAGGAGGAAGTTTTGAATCATAATAATGAATGAAGTGTCCTTTAATTAGCAATAAAAAAGTTATATAATACACAATAGGCGTATTATATACGCATTTGAATCAAAAGTCAATACAGGGTATCTAAATGCGTATATCTGAACGTCTAAAATTAGTTTGTGAAGAAAGAAAATGGAAGTTAAAAGATTTTTCTGAAATAACAGGTCTTCCTTACAGAACAGCTCAAGGTTATCTTAATGGTTCAAGAGAACCCAATTCAGAGGGGTTATCTATCATTTGTGAAAAAATAAATATAAATTTGAACTGGTTGGTTTGTGGAAAGGGAGCAGTATTTGGTGAGAGGTCTATGGATTTATCTATGACTGAGATTAAGTTGTTAAACGATTTTAGAAAATGTAATGAGATCGGGAAGAAAGCTATTTTAGTTAATTGTAATGCGGTTTCTGAAATTATTGAATTTAAAGGTTAAATATTATGCGATTTAATATATCTAAAATTGGAAAAGTAAGATCGACTGAAATTGAGTTAAATGATCTCACTATAATTTGTGGAAAGAATAATACTGCTAAAACATATATAACGTATACTTTATATGGATTTATGGATTTTATTGAAAATCGTAGATTTAAAACATCAGATTTTTTTAAAGATGATTTAATGATTTTTGAGACTTCTAAAGAGGAAGAAGTAAGAATATCAATAAATCGTTTAAAAGACTTTGTTAAAGATGATTTGACACAACAATTCTCTAGAACTATACCTAATTTATTCTCTAGCAAAAATAAAGCTTTTAATGATTCTTCATTAAAATTATTAGATGACTTTAATATAAAAGATATTCATTTTAATAGACTTTCTTTTCTTGGCGGTTTTGCAATTGAAATAAAAAAAAGAGAAGAGGATGAATATTTTTCTATAATAAAAACAAGTGTAGAAAATGAAAGTTTAAAAAATAAAGATGAGCTAAGTTATGATTTACTTTATTTCGCAATTAATAATGAAATTAAAGCTATAATAAGGGAAGTTATTCTAAATAAAATACCAAATGCTTTTATTTCTAGCGTTGAAAGAAGCGGTATTTCACTTTTTCAAAAGGAAATAACCTTATCCAGAAGTAGAGTTTATGATGAGTTTTTCTATAACAAAAAGTCTATTAAGGATTTATTTGCTGGAACTAATAGAAACAAATTTAGTGCATATCCTTTACCAATAAGAGATAATCTTAAGTTTGTTCAAGATTTATTTTTTACATATAGAGAATTAAGCCTATTTATAAAAAAGCACGACTATCTTCTTGATGAGTTTAGGGATTTAATAGGTGGGGAATATTTAATTGATGATGATAATGAAGAAGTTAGATTTATTCCTCATAATGAGAGCTTAGAGTTATCAATGATGGAAAGTTCTAGCTCTATTCGTTCTTTATGTGATTTAGGTGTTTATTTGAAATTTTTTGCAGAAGAGGGCGATCTAATAATAATAGATGAACCTGAATTAAATCTACATCCAGAAAACCAAAGGAAGTTAGCTAGACTTTTTGCTAAATTAATAAATTGCGGTCTAAAAATATTAATTACAACACATAGTGATTATATTATAAAAGAATTATCTATTTTATGTATATTAAATAGTAGAAAAAATATTTTACCAAACATCAATAAAATATCCAATGTGAAATATGAGTTAAATAGTTTACTGGACTTAACGAGAATTAATGTATTCTTATCAAAAAGTCAAGATAATTATGTAAACTTATACGCTTGCGAAATTAATGACATAGATGGAATCAAACTTCCAACTTTTGACGATACAATTCAAGATATGAATAACATTATGGATGAAATTGCGTTCTCTTCAGAAATTTAGGTTTTAGTATGTTAGAGTACATAAAAAAGGTAACCAGAAAGGAAATAATTGAAGCGCCTTACATAAAAGATGGGAAAATCTGTTTGCAATTATTTGAGATGGATGAGAATGAAAGGTTGTTGTATACTTTTACTTTTTTAAATGTTCCTCAAGAGAGCATTCTAATTAGACTGGATGAAAAATTCTTAGAAACTAGGAATATTTTTATTAGCTCTAGTGATGATGAATGCAAAAATAAAAAAGATTTTGAACATTATTTATGCAAGAAAGCAGATTATCTTCTAATTGATTCAGAAAATAAGACTATATTTATAATTGAACTAAAATCTTCATCTCATAGTGAAGAACATATTATTGCTCAATTAAAAGGTGGCTTTTGTATCCTTAAATATATTGAAGCTATAATAAGTAATTTTTCTAATTTGTTTAGACATAAATCATCTTTAAACCTTCCTTTTGATGGTTTCTCATATCGTTTTATATCAATTAAACATATTGACAATGTAACCAAAGGAAATAAATTACAAAACTCTAAAAATTATGAAGATTTTTCATCTGCTGAAAAGTTTTTACATCTAAGAGGTAGAAATAAGATTATATATGCTCATTTAATATAATTGTATAAAACGGCAAGCATCTTCTTCAACTTTATCTAGTTGGTTTGCTATATATATTAATTATGCTAATCACTGCTATCGGTGAGGCAAATTTTGTCATTTTTTCAATCGTAATTAGAGCAGTATAAGACAACGCCGAATCGAATAAATTTGGTGAAAATCCTATAATAGGATTACGAAGAAGAGTGGCAATAAATAACACTCGGAAGCAACTTCAAAAGAGGTTGCTTTTTTGTTTGACGAAAACACTTTAAAGGACTACATTTAACTGAGTTTACAAGGAAGTTTTCCCTGTAAATGATACAACTAGCCAAAGAATGCAACTTTAAATGTAGCCTCACCCCTGAATGGGTGTGTGCGAATGTGTAGGCAGCAGGATTTTTCTGTTTTTAACACTCGCAATTTATCTCATTGTTAAATGAGCTTTTCCACAAGTTCCTTGTGGGTAATACGGTATTCGAGGCATAAACGCTTTGAGCCGACTTGAGATTTTCAGGTGGGCGATTTTTCGTGTCTGGCGTTTAGCCAGTCTCGAATACCTTGTACTACACAAGGAAATTCGCAATGGCTCAACATTATTTACTTTCAAGCAAATCAAAAAACATCAACTTAAAAGATATTTTACGACTTACAGAAGAAGATGCTTTTCACCTTTTAAAAACTCACCGTTGGGGAAACCCTGATAATATTTGTGATGTATGCTGTCCGCATTGTGGCATTCGTCACGAAGCCTACTTCCTTGAATCTCGTAAACGTTGGTGCTGCAAGCATTGCGAACGCCATTTCTATATCACTACAAATACTGTTTTCGCTTTTCATAAGGTTAAATTAGTCGATATTCTTGCGGTCCTTGTGATGATGGTAAGTTGCTCAAAAGGCATCAGTTCGATTGATGTTAGTCGCCTTCTCCATTTGAATTACAAAACGGCATTTGTACTTTGCGGGAAAGTTCGCGAAGCCTTATTTAAAACGCGCGATTTAAGTTCATTGTCAGGCGAAGTTCACGAAGATGGAATGTGGATTAACTTTACCCTACGCCCAACTAATTTCCGTAAGAACAACCACAAACAACGCCAACAAGCGGACGAAAAAGGACGGAAATTTCCCAAATTTAGACCGACTAAACGCTGCATTATTAGCCTAAATCAACGCTCTGCTAATGATGAACAAATGTGGGGTTCAAACCGTACTATTGTGGCAATGGATTACAACGAAAATACCGATACAGTTTTTGCATTGAACCAACGTTTTGTAAAAGCAGGTAGTGATATTATGTGTGATGAAAACCCTGCCTACAACAATCTTGATTTTCATTACACACGCTGGTCGGTAAACCATCAAGAAGCCTTTAGTGCCAAAGGCATAAACAATAATCTTGCAGAATCCTTTAACGCACGTTTCCGCGATTTACATCGTGGCGTACATCACAAAACCGATAATAAATACGCCTTACATTACGCCAATCAAGCGGCATTTATGTCAGACAATCGTAGAAAATCGAATGGTGAATTATTCTCCGACGTGCTTCAACGCTGTCTATGGGTATTGCCACTCAAAGAGTGGGTCGGTTACTGGCAAGGAAATCACCGTCAAGGTGAGTTAATCGGAATGAAAGCCTTTGCCCCCGAAGAAATTTCACAAAACTACTTCAAGCGACTAGAAGAACAAATGAAGTACGATGAAATGCTGTTAGCTGCGTAGATTGCAATAGCCTTAGCGATATTTCATCAAATTTAAATAGAAAGGGATAATTAGCTTACCGAAATCACGGTCGAGCGGATTTATCACGTCTAAAGTAACGGAAAATGAAGAATTTGCGTGAAAAATCGCGTAGAATTTCAGGAAAAATAAATGCCTTTCGCAAGATCATCTAGGAAAGGCACTTAATTTGGAATGCGGTTTTAGTCAATTTTCGGACTTTGTGCAACTGCTACATAATACCGAAAGAGTTTTAAAACTTCTCAAAAACTGACCGCACTTTTTGTATTGAAAATATAAGGTTTGTAGAGTTTTTAAACAACTTTTGATATCATATTGCAAATTTATCAACAACTTAACCTTTGCAGTATAATGAAGAACTTACCATGCGCTTTTCTTTCTAGTTTATTATTTATTTCCTCTTTTGCTTTGGCAGCGCCAAGCTCACCAAATGCAAATGTAGAAAAACAAATCGATGCCCAACAACAAAAGCAACAAGCGGAACAAGATGCCGCCATTTTAGCGCAGCAAACGCAATCCGCGAATGTGCGTTTAGAGGGTGAAAAAGAGGCTTCGCTTAGCTTCCCTCAGAATGAGGCACAATGTTTTCCTATCAATCAATTGGTGCTGACCGATTATCAAGCTGAAGAAG
>OBVS01000276.1_pt1 | contig 16450 bp, 12 predicted proteins | sample 1476211 | NCBI WGS metagenome assembly OBVS01 (sample SAMEA2580025, study PRJEB22360) | human gut metagenome | biome: human gut; feature: human-associated habitat; material: faeces | place: Denmark | collected 2008/2010 | reverse complement strand
GATGGTAGATGGTAGATGGTAGATGGTAGATGGTAGATGGTAGATGGTAGATATGATGAACGCTTCCATGGTTCCAGGGACGCCTCGGCATGCTAATCACCTGAAAAATTTTAAAATCCACGCTTTATCACTTATTTCAACGTTTTTAACAAATAATACATTTTCAGTATGAGGTTCTCGAAGCTCAGGTTCGAAAACATCTGTTTCAACTGACGGTTTTCGCCCTAGATATCTTTCATATTTTTGATATCAAAGGATTCGATACCGACGAACTTAGCTTTCAGCTTGTAATAACTGAGTGCAGAAATACCGGGTCTGATGGAATAAAAAACGGCGATGCTCTTGTTCGACGTATCGGAGGGTAAAGCATGGTGAACTCCTCAAGGGACATAATCAGCATGTCGGAAGACATCTAAATATGCATGGTACGGTTTACCAAGATATATATGTGTGCATCCCTAAATATGCTCATACAAAAAATCAACCAGGAAACTCCAATAGATCATGGAATAAAAAGAGTAATTACTATGAAATAAAGATAGAAATGCAAGTAGAAGGAATGCAGGAAAATACAGACACCAAAGGAGAAGTAAAGCGAAAGTAAAATGGGCTAAGTGTCTTCAGTTCATAAAAACAAGAACTCACCACGACTAATACCCCCTATTGATCACAACATTGAAAATGACTTTTTCTACATTCAAGTGAGCATCACCAATATTTCTTACTGTAATGGTAACAACACCATCTTCATCTAAAGAAGCATTCAGCGAGGCTTGCATCAGAGGTAGTGAACACCCTAACGAATTGATCGCCCACCCAGACTTAGCACCTAAAGCGACACTTTTGATGATTGCTTTTTCACTAGGAGCCAAATTGATTTTTTGAGGAGTACTGCGACAACTTATGTTGGCAAACTTTTCAATACTCCAAATACCCGGTGAACCACTTTCAATGCATACCCATTCAGAGGGCATACCTGGTTCAGGACAGCGCTGTATGGCTCTATCACCGGCTTTAAACTCACCATATTTGGGAACACCAAATAAACACACTTTATTTCCAAACGAAGAAAAATCCGTATCAACCATATGTGCTGCTGTCATCATACCAGTGAAAACATTCGTAGCGGGTGATTGAATATGATTATTTTTAATCAATACTGCTCCTGAAGGTGCCGATGCCAGATGGAAAACAGAGAATGACGAGCTTAGCTCTACTTGATTTCCAATAAAAACCAGATTGGAAATATCTAAAAGCCGAATATGCCCCATCCCTTTATTTTCAATGATATTACCTATAAAATTTATGGAGCCTCCGAGCTTAAAATCAGCAATGTTTTCACCTGCTGTTTTTTTTAAACTGCTTCCAAAAAAGTTAGCATTAATGATGCTATCCATAGCGTTAAGTAAAGTACGGCTATCGCTAATACGATTAGCTGATATTGTCGCATTAGTAGAAGAAATAGCTGGATAATCTCCACTCTCTTGCAACCCACACCTTTCTAAAATATTATCAGATATAATGGTATTCTGAACATCGATACCATTTGCACTAAAGAATGCCACCCCGGCTTGGCCCGTATTTTTCACCGTATTGCCAGAGACAATCGTTTTTTTAATTGGGTATTGCTGTGGGTTATTGTGAAGGGCATTATCGACGATAATGCCAAATCGAACTACCGTATCAATATCATTTGCAACTACTTTCAGATTTTGAATATTAGTAAAAGCAATACCATAAGAGGTATTACTAATAGAGTTACCGCTCACTAAAAGATTGCTAAAAGTAGTACTGGATCCAGTTTTCTCATCGTTAAGAGTAATACCTCCCCCCAGAGTTCCTTTTAAACCAAAGGCATCTGTAGCGGAAAATATCCTATTACAAATGATTTTCCCATCATATGATGGGGACCCACTTGTTTTCAGAAGGATACCGTCACCATTATGCTCATATATGTCATTGTTAAAAACAAGCCATGAGAAGCAGGCACGAATAGCAATTCCCTCTTCGCCTAACTTATGAACAAGACAATTCTCCACTCTAAAATGAGATGAATCTGATATTGATATTGCATCTGTACGGTAGCTTATGTTTAAACCGCTAAGTTCAAAATTTGAACACCCTCTAATTTCAATGCCATTGCATGTTTTCCCCCACAAATCGGTGGTTTTTGATGAAGATATTGTGATATCCTTTAAAATAAAGTTCTGTTTATTCTCAACCTTAAAAACAGCCTGATCACTTTCCTCATTATCTAAAAATACTGTCCCTCCTCCGATAATATGACAATTGGATGGCAACTCGAAGTTACCTTTACTTACTCTATAATACCCTCCCAATGTAATTTCAACGATATTATTCGATGAGAGAACTCTAGCTTGCTGTAGCATTTTATCAAAACTATCATAGCTATCTCGCTGTATCTGCATATTAACTTCTGTCAGCGATTGATTGGTGCTATCTAAACTCCTCCCATTAAAAAACATTTCGGGGCTTAACTTTATCGTTTTAGCCCCATCATTCTTAAATGAGCCAGGGCGCAGCTTATCAAAACCTACAGAGTTAGAAGTGGCCTCACCACTGCTTTCAGCACTTGAAGATATACCAGCTACAGAAGCACCAGCCGCCGCAAGCAGCATGCTTTTTACAAGTTCTCGCCTCTCCATCCTCCCCCCTTATCATCCAACACTCAAAAGTTAATAAGCTCCATCCCGTTTCAAAACAACTGAAATAGTTTTAAACAAGATAGCGATATCGTTCCATAGAGCCCAATTTTTTACATACCAAGCATCAAAATAAACACGAGTATCATAATCAATATCATTGCGCCCACTGACTTGCCATAATCCCGTCATGCCAGGCTTAGCCATAAGATAATAGTCAACATCACCTGCATATCGTTCAAGCTCAGCCTCTACAACAGGTCTTGGGCCAACCAAGCTCATTTCACCTACTAAGACATTCCAGAGTTGTGGTAATTCATCAAGGCTAGTTTTACGTATAAACGCACCAATTTTAGTAATTCGAGGATCATTTTTGAGTTTAAAATCCTTGTTCCACTCCTCGCGAGCCGCTGGATCTCTTTCAAGTAACTCACTGAGGACCTCTTGTGAGTTAGTTACCATTGAACGAAATTTTAAGCACTTAAACTTCTTTCCATTATATCCAATGCGCTCATGTCCATAGATTGCCTTCCCACCGTCTCGCGATACTTTGTAAGCCAAAAAAATCAATATAGGCATTAAGGCAACGATAATAGAAAGAGATCCTACTATATCAAACACCCTCTTTAACAACCTTGATGAACGCTTAGCAAGATTATTACTGACACGCAAGATCATCACTTCATGGCTAAAGATGAATGACATATCAGTCCCATATAATGGAACACCTCGTAGTGTTGGAATGACAGAAACTGAACGGCAATTATGTTTCACCAAATTCTTTAACCACCAATCCCGTAATGCATGCTGCTCAAATTCAAGCGCAATAATGAATTGAGTGCTCTCAACATCAGAACACTTCCATAGCTCTCGCTCATCCCTAATAATAGGAATGTTAAATTTGTTTTCAGCACAAGAGTCATCTGAGCATACAAAGGCTGCAACCTCGAACCCGAGAACCTCTTCACTTTGTAGTGCAGCGTAAGCTTCAAATGCGTTTTTTCCAGTACCGATTATTATTGTGTGCTTCTTCCAGAGGTTGAACTTGTTAAGCATTCTTTTTGTTAATGATCTGCCTAAAGGAACAAGAAAAATAATCAACGCCCAAGATATAATCCATACATAACGTGAGAAATTCCATTTTGAGAAAGCAACTAGCGCCAAATCTAAAATAGCAAAAATAATGAGCGTTCTGACGATTTCTTTTAGCTCAAACCAAAATGGTTTTCTATATGTATAATGACGGAGTCTAGTCCAAAACCAAATAACACACAAAACAGAAAGAATAAATTGAGCTGCAGCCCTAACAGCAAATTCATCTTTCGGAATGAACTCCTCTATGCCACCAAAAACATTATAAATAATAAGATAGGAAAGATATACTGAAACATTAAATAAAAAAATATCAGACAATGCCAAAGATAACTTAGTAATATAATTTGCCATAGACCCTTTTTCCATACTCATGAGATTCGCCCAAGGAATATTATTTTATGAAATAGCGAAGAATTATAATTTTCTTTCATGAAGTTGACATCCATAACATTTTAAAAGTGTCAGCACACCAAAAAAGTAATTAGCATAGAGTTGACTTATACTTTTACTCACACAGAAAAATAAATAAATCATATCCAATAGAACATTTATCGCTGCGTCTCAGCAGCCAAAGAGTTGTAAATAGATAGCGTATCTCTACACATTTTCACTGAGGTATAGTTTTTGAGAAAAACCTTTCTAGCACTCTCTCCCATTTTAGCCCACTGTTCTTTAGATGTATTCCTAAGATAATTAGCCAAATCTTTTGAGTTTTCAGCCTCGAATAGAATTCCAGTATGGCCATCTTCAATCATTTCAGGAAATGAACTACAATTGCTCGCTAACACAGGCAGGCCATAGCTCATTGCTTCTAACGCTACCATAGCGAAGCCCTCCCAGCGACTAGGCATTACTAATACATCTGCATTAATAAGATACGGTGCTAACTCATCACTGCTGAGCCATCCCGTATATGATGTTTGCATCATTTCTCTTGGATTATCCTTGCCATGAACAGCACTACCGATGGCAGTCAAAAAAATTGCTTCCCCCTTAACTCTGGTCATGGCGTCAAGCAAAATATCGAACCCCTTCTGATAATCAAACCTTCCAACGAAAATAGCATTAATCACATCAGGCTCAAAGGGATTAGCAGTTGGTCCAGATGGTAGTTTATCCGGAACACCATTATGAACAACTTTCAGTTTTCTTTCTGATAAGCCGTATTCAATTGCGCAGCTTTTCTCATACTGGCTCACACAAATAATGACATCTGTGATAGGCGAAAGAGCACGCTCAAGTGCTGCATACAGTTTTAATTTTTTTGCCCCACCCTTCATCATAAATGAAAAAGCATGAGGGCAATAAATTACTTTGGGTCGGTAAAATGGCCACAATAAATAAAGCGCAACCCTCCCCATAAAACCAGAGAATGTACTATGAAGATGTACCAAGTCCGGTTTAAACGAAATAATAGTTTTAGTGAATGTAAGGAAGAAAATAAAAAATGAATAAATATCTCTGCCAGAGCGAGAGAAAACGATGATATTTTCTTTACCTACACCCAATTCAGACACTTGCTCAGAAGGAACAATGCATCTAACATCAATAGATTCGTCGTTAATCTGCCCTGCCACAAGTTGGCGCATTACAGTGGCAACGCCACCTTTTATTGTTTCCGCTGCATGTAATACTTTCATTTAGATGACAACCCGTCATTTTGAAAATCATCAACTATTTTACTAATCTTCTCCGCCGAGGAATGCCAAGAAAAACGTTTCACGTTATCATTACCTTTTCGCGAGAGCTCAGCCCTCAATTTATTGTCAGTGATTATTTTTATCATGGCATCAGAAATCGCTTCCGTATTATTCGGATCGAAATATATCACGCTATCCTGCAAAACTTCAGGCATAGATGCAGCATTTGATGATATAACTGGACAACCACAAGATTGAGCCTCTAACGGTGGAATTCCAAACCCTTCATAATATGATGGAAAAACAAAAGCCACCGCATTTTGATAAAGCTGTATAAGGGTTTTATCGTCGACCCTCCCCATAAATTCCACTTTATCAGTATTGGATATCAGTTTTGAGAAATCCTGTTGAGAAAAGCTCACCGCCGTTTTCCCAATTATTTTAAGTGATATTTCATACTTCTCTGATACAGATTCAAATGCCGATAGCATACCATGGAAATTTTTATGGTAATTAGGAGAGGAGACAGCAAGCAAGTAATCACCCCTCGTTATATCTTTCTCTTCTGTCTTTGAAAATGAGTTATTTACCGCATTATAAATAACTGAGATATTCTCCGTAGGGTAGCCAAAGAAATCATGAATTTCCCTCTTAGAAAACTCACTGACAGTAAGCAAATGTCGACTATTCTTCAACATTATCGGAACAAGAAGACCATATACAAATCTAAATTTCTTAGAAAAACTATCAGGGTAGCGTTTGTATGTCACATCATGATGAGTGACAATTTGATTCTTATAAAAAGCGGGGGCGGTACTGCACAAATTCAATAATAAGGGCCCACCTTTTTTCCTTAGAGCTCGAGGGAGATCGATTTGCTCCCAGTAATGACCTTTTTTTCCTTGTACAACCTCAATATTAAACTCACTAAATAATGACTTATTCAAAACGCCTTCTGGCGCTAGAACCACCACATCATCTCTTACTTTATTCAATTGGCGAGTTATTTCCTCAGCAAAACGCTGCACACCAGTCATTTCTTGAGTCAAGAACCTACCATTTATGTAAAGCATAAAAACCCCATTTGTAATAATGGCTAAACTTTAACCGTGGCATTATTGTTTTTTTCTCTTTCTCGCAACAAGTAGAACAACAATAATAACTTGGAGACAGTAACTATTGCTATTGGTGTCGGTTGAAGCATAATGCTGCCACTACACATAAACCACATTATATTAAAGCATATAGCGTTATAAAGAATATTAACAGGTAAGGAGATATTAATCTTAGCCATATATATGACAGCAAAGATAGCAAAGAAAATAGTTATGAAGAAACCTATCAAGCCCGCATTTTTGATTTGATTCAAGAACGGAGTTTGTATGCTTTTACGGTAGTTAGCAGTTCCATTCTCAACGTCGATTTGCTTTATCTCCCCCTGATCATCAGTATCTGATGGCGAATAGTATTGCCCACCAAAGCCAATTCCCAATGCAATAGCAGGAAATTTACTACCTGTATACTCCCAGTAGTCACCAAATTGTGTTGAACGCGTATTCATTGCCTTACTATTTGAAAGCATCAATACTGTAGACATTACTGCAACTAGGCCTACTGTTAGTAGCGACATTTTCACCACCGCTATTCGACCTCGAATTGCGTTGATGAAGAATTCATAAATAATATAGAGAAATGCCAAGGAGAAAACAAATTTGTACATATTGTAAAACATAAAAATGCCAATAAGCAGGGTCGATATGTAAATCACTTTGTTTTTTAATGGCCTGGTGAATAAAAGTGAAGTTATAAGCAATGCGTAGATAACAAAATATGCTGTGGCCTTATCTTGATCAATAATTGTTATTTTTACACCATACCGTTCCCATACATAGTCATGAAAAATTATGCTGGAAATAAAACCGGACATTAAATTAAGCACATCAATGACACAAAAGATTTTGAACAATTTATAAAAATCAAAACCTTTCAAATTTTCACATGATTTTTGAAATAAAAATATTGAAACCAGAAAATATATGACCCCTCTACAATAAATTAGTTGATCGTTTACCTCACCTTGCCCTCCATTTTTAATATAGGCAACAAATCCCATACTGGAAATTATAGCCAACAGAACGCCCTGGAGAGTTATATATTTTGATATTACCGCCGAGTTTTTTACAATCTGATAACTAAACAAGCTTTTTGTCATTATTTTTTTCATAAAAACGAAAGCAAAAAGCAGCAAGAATATAATATCAATCGGAGCTAATGGCCCGATAACTTTGAAATGATAAATCCCCGTTCGTGGTATCGCTATGTTGAAGTCATGTATCGGTTTCACCATAATATTATATGATGAGTAAGAGCATATTATATAAATAGAAGATAAAATTATTGTATATATATTGAAGCCATTTTTTTTGGCAACAATGAGAAAATATATAAGTGAAATAGCTAGGAATAAAAAGAAAACTATTGAATCTTGTAATATAAGAAAGTCCATCTAGCACCCCAATATATTTCAAAAATTGGTAGCGATAAGTTTCATCACTAATTAACAGAACCATTTCTTATGGTGTGAAGATAAACTGAAAGATACTCTAAGGTTATTTTATCCTGACTGAACATCGTAAGTTGCTCGTTCGTAACTTCATTCACAGCACACCCTGCAATCACATCCTTTCCTTTATCAATAAAGTAAATGTTTGGGAGAAGCATAGCCAATTCAGAAATACCACCAACCGCATTTGTCAACACTATTTTGTTAGCAAATACACATTCAACTACCACCCTTCCAAACGGCTCTCGCCATTTTACTGGTAAAAAGGCCACATCAACCTGAGAGAAAAACTCATCAATAGATATAAAACCCATTAATTTAATATTACTTTTCGCTGCCAATCTTTTTAGTTCATCCCCTTCTTTGCCACTCGGAAAGCGACCGGCTGCATAGTAAACAGCATCGGGGTTGTTACTCGCAAACTCGCAGTAGTCATCAAACCCTTTATCTCTTGTCAATCGACCGATGAATCCAAAACGAGTCTTATTCCCTTTGTCCAATTGATAGTCAGGTCTATTCACCGCATTATAGATATAAAAAGCGCTATCTCTTTTGAAGAAACCATTGTTGATGTGAAACGTTTTAATAAAATCACTTATGCCAACATAGGTATCAACTCTGTGGCTGGCTGAACGTTTAAAAAAGGACCACAACTTAACAGATAGTGCATTGACATTTATATTTTTATTTCTGGAATATAATGTAGAACTTGGATGAAAAAGATAATAATCTCGAGAAGTATGGATAAGTTTAATATCTCTTTTTTTGATCTCTTTCCAAATTGAAACTGAAAAACCACAAATATTATTAGTGTGAACTATATCGGGTTTAAAACTGTCAAGCTCCTCAGAAAATAATCTTGCCATTTTGAAATTATAATTATCGATAATATGCCAAGCGATTTTTTCCCACTTCTTCCTTTTCTCACCATCGTTGGAAAATGGCCAATAAATATTTTTAAGTGGCAAGTAATGAACATTCACACCATTTATAGTCGCCTTCTCTTTATTCGCCTTATCATGCAAAGTCACTACAAGTACTGAATGTCCATTTTTCACCAACTCCTCGGCTAATAGTTGTACAGAAACCTCGGCTCCACCGACTTTAAATGGTGCATATATTGTATTGACTATTAGTATTTTCATTATTTTTTGACCAAAAATAAAGTGTACTTGTAAATTTCCATTTGGGAAGAGTTTACGTTTTATAAAGCATTACAAGAGCATTATTTATATTATCGAAATACCTTTTCATGAAAAAATATAATCTAATCACCCGTATTTAATATTCTTTACAAGATAACTAATCTATAGATAACGATTTATTTTTTCCTAAAAAAATATCAGGTGGGACTTAATCCCACCTGACATCATGATTATATATGGTGCTGACTATGCCTTATCATTCGAGCGGTACTCATATTGATAGTAGCCATATCCGCCATAATAGCTACTCGCTCTGCGCTCCACCGCATTCAGTATAACACCTTTAATATCAATGCCATTCTGTTCAAAGCGCCGCATACTGATCTCTATTTCTTTCACAGTATTCATGCTGAAGCGAGCAATCATGAGAGCGGTTCCTGCATGGTGGCCAATAATAGCAGCATCAGTTACCGCCAAGATTGGTGGTGTATCGACTAATACGATATCATATTTCTTGCTTGCCCAGTCAATTAACTCTTTGAGACGAATTCGCATTAATAGCTCAGAAGGATTGGGTGGAACCTGCCCACGAGGGATAAAGTCCATACCTTCAATTTCTGTTTTACGAATCGATTCCTCGAATGTTGTCTGCTGCGACAATATGTCTGACAGACCATTCTGCCAACCTACGCCTAACAAGGTGTGTGAATAGCCTTTACGCATATCAGCATCAATTACTAATACACGCTGTCCGGCCTGTGCAATAACAGCAGCTAAATTTATACTGACAAAAGTTTTACCAATATTTGGACTTGCACCAGAAATCATTAGTACATTATTTTTTGACTCTAACATGGCAAAGTGCAAACTGGTTCTCAAGCTTCGGATAGCCTCAATAGCCAAGTCGGCCGGATTGCCTACAGCTAAGAGACTATTAGAACGTGTATTTGATTTACGTTTTGAAGATAACAACGTCTCCCGATCTTTTTTCTGTTGCCATTCTGAAAGAGGAATGCTCGCATATACGTTAATTCCATCTTGCTCTAGCTGCTCTGGAGTTTCAATTCCTTTGTGCAACATTGTCTTCAACAAGACAATAGCAACTGAAATCATTCCCCCCAAGAAGGTCGCCAACAAAATAATAAGCAATTTTCTGGGTTTAACGGGCTTTGGCTGTGTAACCGCAGGATCCACAATACGGACATTACCTACAGTACTTGCTTTGGTAATGCTTAACTCCTGCTGTTTATTCAGTAATTGCATGTAAATTTCTTTGCCAGCATCTACATCTCTAGTTAAACGAATGATTTCTTGCTGCGTTTTTGGCATACCTCCTACACGCTTATTTAGACGATTTTTCTCTTGCTCAAGCGTAGCGCGTTTTTCCATCAAAGCCCGGTAGGCAGGGTGTTCACGGGTATACAGCTTTGAAATTTCTGCTTCACGAAAAGTTAACTCGTTTAATTGTGCTTCTACCGCAACAATACTGTCCAGCACAGATTTAGCTTCAAGCGATAAGTCGACAGAATCATTTTGCTGCCTAAAACGATTGAGCTTATCCTCTGCAAGATCTAATGCTCCACGAACTTCAGGGAGTTGTTCTTTTAAAAACTCTAAGCTTTTTGCTGCTTCTTCCGACTTACGCTCAACGTTTTGCAGTAAATAATTGCGAGTGATGCTATCGAGGGTTTTACGCACCAATATTGGGTCGGCCCCAGTCAAACTAAGTGCCAATACCCCCGTATCTTTTCCTTTATCCTGGACCGACAGAACCGCGAGCAAATCATTAATAGCAACCAACTTTGGTTGCTGTACAATTGTAAACTCAGTGCCAATCTTGGCACCAAGCCCACTAATTAGCAGGGATACGCCATTACCACTTGCAAGCTCACCAACTTTTCCTTTTAATATTTCAACCCCATCATTACTTAAGCTATAAGTGTTATCACTAGTGACTTTAAGGTCTAATGGGATACTTTTCCATGACTCAGGTATCGTAAGGCGTGATAAGGCTATTTCTCCAGGTACCTCTCCCATCAAACGGGCCCAACCCTGGCCGAAAACTGGAAAATACTTTTGTTCAATAACCGTATCTAGATTCAAATCATCAATTGTCTTACCCGTCACCAATCTCGACTGAATCAGTTCGATTTCTGTCGAGGAACCTGGTTGGCTGGAAGGTAACATTTCTGTAAGATTGTTGAGTAACGAATTACCAGCGTTCTGTTCTACTTGGACTAACGCGTCAGATTGATATACCGGGGTCGCAAATAGAGAATACACAACCCCGACTACCGCAAACAATGCAGTTACACCAATAATCAACCAACGATGATCTAATAATGTACCTAACAATCGACCTAAATCGATCTCATCATTGCTATTATTTGCAGCAGTATTCATCTTTGTATTTTCAGTCATTGTAATCTCTGATTAACGATTTAATGCCTGCGCCCATTTTTCAGCGCCATCAGCAAGTAAGCGGTATACAAATTCAAAAGCCTCATGGCTTTTACCATACGGATCTGGAATTTCCCGCTGCCCAAGCCAATGGGCAAACAGCATCGTTTTACCCCTTACTTCGGGAGCCAAACGACATACAGCATCAATATGCCCTTTTTCCATAACTAATATAAGCGAATATTCTCGGCACATTTCTTTGGTTAATTGTGTAGCAATATGGCCGTCAAGCGATAAATTATGCTGATTAGCCACTTCAACAGCTACAGAATCAGCAGGTTTACCGACAAGAGCTCCAATTCCTGCTGAGGCTATTTTTTTTCCATGCGCCAATCGCTGCAATAATCGCTCTCCCGTTGGAGAACGGCAAATATTACCTACACAAACAACCAAGATTGAATCAAACATCGTTCATTCCTATGGCCAATTACGAACGCGCAGCGCGCCTTCTGTAAGATCATTGAAGCTGGCTATCGTCGGGGCCAGTTGGCTCATTACGCGATTCCAGCGAACGATAGGTGCCGCAGTGACATAAACAATATCGTAAGGTTGTAGGTGGAACTCTGACCCCATAACCATCGCTGTCGCATCAGCCATATTCAACTGATATATATCCGCCAGCTTGTTGCCTTGGGAACCGTGAAGAGGGCGAATAACGAATACCCCCGTCGCGTCAGCAGCGGTTTGGCTGATCCCCTCAGTATTCCCTAAGGCCTCGGTCAGCGTCATACCACTACGATCCATTTTCAGCGTTGAAGGGGTTTTAACTTCCCCCATGACGAATACTTTTAGGTCATCATTCCGTGGCACGTAAAGAATATCGCCTGGATACAACAACCTATTCTGGGTCAAGTCACCGTTCTGCATCAGTTTCTGTAAGGAGAGACGCTGCTCTTTGCCATCATGCGTCAGAACGATATTACGCCAATCCGCGTTCTCACTGAGCCCTCCTGCAGCGTTAATGGCATCCAGAACAGTTAATGGCACGTTAGTGATCGGTTGTTGCCCCGATGTCTTGACTTCCCCGGTCACATACGTTTTCTGTGAACGGAAAGCCGCGATATTGACGTCAACCTGAGGACTTTCGATATACTGCGCCAAGCGGCCGCTTATTTCCGAACGTACCTGGCCAACTGTTTTGCCGACAACTTTCACTTTGCCTATATATGGGTAAAAAATAGTGCCATCAGATTGAACCCAGTTACCAGTATCACTGGCGCTGCGATACTGCCCTGCCGGCGTAGTCAGTTCAGGGTGGTCCCAAACAGTAACGTTTAATACATCGCCAACGCCAATTCGATACTCGTAATTGCGCAAGGAGGCTTCCAGCGATGAATTGGGCTGAGCAACCACTTTGGTAGGACGTAATTTCTGGATTAACTTGGGTGTAACAGGATAAACATTAACCAAGTCATCAATATTGAAGTCGCTATCTTCCTGTTTTACAGTATTTTTCCCCACAGTGTTCAAATGTTGACCAGGAAACACCGTGCATCCACTGATTACGCTGATTGATATCAATAGCGATATCACTTTCAATTGTCGTTTTGCCATCAAATTATCATCACTTTCAAGTAAATGTATCTGCAAAGCTACAATGCTAGCCAACCGTGGCTGCGTCGCTGTAACCTTATCAAAATGCTTGACACTTGCTGCGTCGTCTCTCAATAAGCGCCCTGTTGCAATTTTCCATAACGTTTATCTGCCGTTGATAAGAGCAAAGCTATTATTGGTAAGATAAATAAGCTGAGAAGCCTCGCATTGGCGAAAAATCGATACCGGGGCCGATTAGGGCTTTAATTTGTATTAATAACAGTATGTTGCAGAGCAGCTTGGCAAGCTCGAACAAAAATCACTCGCCAAGGCAACTCAGCAACCCGCTATTGAATGTATACTAATATAAAAATTGAGACAGTGAAATTCCCCAAAATTCAACCACTATCCTGACTTACTCGCCGTGTTCGGGCCGGTGGGAAACCATCCAGTCTTGTTCAAAACGCTAGCCGTTCAGCCCATTCACGGAAAGCTTTGCCTTGGGTTGGGTGACGCAACCCATAAGTGACAAAAGCGCGAAGGTAGCCCAGTTTTTCACCGCAGTTGAACGATTCACCCACCTGCTCTGTCGCCTCTACCGGTTTGCGTTTCAACAATTCTGCAATCGCATCGGTCAGTTGAATACGCCCCCAGGCTCCCGGTTCCGTGGTCTCCAGCAGCGGCCAAATATCGGCGGACAATACATAGCGCCCTACCGCAGAGTAGTTGGATTCCAACTTGGTTTCCGGCGCCGGTTTTTCAATAATCGATGTGATACGGGCACTTTCGCCAGGTTTCAGGTTGCTGGCCTCACACTCAACCACGGAATAATCATGCAGCACGTGTTCGTCTGCCTTTTGCACCAAAACCTGGCTCAGACCGGTCTGCTCAAAGCGCGCAATCATGTGTGACAGGTTGTCTTTCTTCAAATCGGCTTTTGCGTCATCCAGCAAGATGTCCGGCAACAGAACGACAAACGGAGAATCACCGACCAACGGTTTAGCGCAGAGAACGGCATGTCCCAGTCCTTTTGGTTGCCCCTGGCGAATGTGCATCAGCGTTACGCCTTTTGGCGTTATCGACTGTACCTCATCCAGCAGTTGCCGTTTCACGCGTGCCTCCAGCATCGCCTCCAGCTCGAATGAGGTATCGAAATGGTTTTCAATGGCGTTCTTGGAAGAATGCGTCACCAGGATGATCTCTTTAATCCCCGCCGCGACGCATTCGTTGACAATGTATTGAATCAACGGTTTATCAACGATTGGCAACATCTCTTTCGGAATCGCTTTGGTCGCCGGCAGCATACGCATGCCCAATCCGGCAACGGGAATAACCGCTTTCAACTTCGTCATGGTAGACCTCATTCAATCTCGTGATCGCTTTCAGCCGCAGTGGCGACAGCCTGTTACTTTCCCAACGTCTGCTTCAACCAGCGGGTGAAGTTTTCGCCTTCGGAACCGTGACGCACCCCATACTGCACAAACGCCTTCATATAGCCAAGCTTGTCACCGCAATCATGGGACTTACCGCTCATATGGAACGCTTCCACCGTTTGTTCATCCATCAGCATCGCAATCGCATCGGTCAGTTGAATCTCATCACCCGCGCCGGGAGGGGTTTTCTCAAGTAGCGGCCAAATATCGGCGGCAAGCACATACCGGCCGACGACGGCCAGGTTGGAAGGGGCATCCTCGCGGGCCGGCTTCTCAACCACCGCCGTCATCGGTGCGCTTTCTCCCGCTGCGATCGTCGCGCCTGCGCAATCTACCACACCGTATTTGGACACATCTTGTTCCGGCACAGGTTCAACCATAATCTGACTGTATCCCGTCTCGTCGAAACGCTGAAGCATCTTGGCCAGATTTTCTGTGCGTAAATCCGCCGTTGCATCATCCAGCAAAACATCCGGAAGCAGCACCACGAAAGGAGAATCACCCACCATTGGTTTGGCGCAAAGCACCGCATGCCCCAGCCCTTTCGCCTGTCCTTGACGCACCTGCATCACGGTGACATCCGGCGGACAAATGCTTTGCACTTCAGCCAGGAGCTGGCGCTTCACGCGCGCTTCAAGCATCGCCTCCAGCTCAAACGAAGTGTCAAAATGGTTTTCAATCGCATTCTTTGATGAATGCGTGACCAATACGATATCTTTAATCCCCGCCGCCACGCATTCAGCAACAATGTACTGGATTAAGGGCTTATCGACCACGGGCAACATTTCTTTAGGGATAGCCTTGGTCGCCGGCAACATACGGGTTCCCAAGCCCGCAACGGGGATCACTGCCTTAAGTCTTGTTTGCATTTTCATTCCAATTCATCGTAGCGCTGCATTCATCTGTGCAGCGTGAACAAGGGGATTCAATCGGGCACGCTACCGCCCTTGGCTTGCAGCTACCAAAGTACTGTTAATGGCGTATCCCCCCACGTCATTGCATGAGCCAGGCAATTTTTATGCAAAGCGGCACTCATTCTTCGTTTGAACTGTCATGCTGTTCACAAAAAAATAAAAAAAACGGTGCCTTTATAACCAAACAATGTTAGTTACTGCCGTTATATGACTAAGATTCTTATACTAATGTCTAAGTGATACAAGCCTTAGATCCCCCCAGTCAGCCGTTTTCAGAATAAGACTACTCGTGCCACATACCGATAAGAATCATAGCCAAAGAAAATTGTTTTAATGTTTTGATTTAAATAAATTTAATAAGGCGTTTCTTTTCTGAGCGTATGGCATCCCGGTAGATATTTGCTCCCCAGGCCCTTGATTCCTTTGGCCGCTCGGCGCCGATCGATGTTTACGGCAATCCTCCTGTTCTGAACCACATCCTCCCGATTAAAGTTGAATTTTGCCGCCTCAGCGCCCATCATTCCCGTGCGGCATAAGCCGTAGAACTTACAGGTGAAATTGGGCGTATGGAATGGATCGCTGATCCAACAATTTGGGCCGGCCTGGCCACATTGGTCGTGCTGGAAATCGTTCTGGGTATAGACAACCTTGTCTTCATCGCCATTCTGGCGGACAAACTACCAAAACAACAAAGAGATAAGGCTCGAGTCGTCGGCCTGCTGCTGGCGTTGGTGATGCGTCTGGCGCTGCTCGCCTCCATCTCGTGGCTGGCGACGCTGACCAAACCGATGTTCATCGTTGCGGAGCACCCCTTCAGCGGCCGCGATCTGATCATGCTGGTCGGCGGGATATTCCTGCTGTTCAAGGCCACCATGGAGCTGAACGAGCGGCTGGAAGGCAAGGATGAAGAGCAGCACGGCACACGCAAAGGCGCGCGTTTCTGGCCGGTAGTGGCGCAGATCGTGGTGCTGGATGCCGTTTTCTCGCTCGACTCGGTGATCACC
>OBVS01000275.1_pt1 | contig 16506 bp, 28 predicted proteins | sample 1476211 | NCBI WGS metagenome assembly OBVS01 (sample SAMEA2580025, study PRJEB22360) | human gut metagenome | biome: human gut; feature: human-associated habitat; material: faeces | place: Denmark | collected 2008/2010 | reverse complement strand
GAAGCATTAACAAAGCAGAGGCCCGCCAGGCTTAAGCCCCCGCAGGCATTCTGTCCACTGATCTACCGTAGGCACCTGGTAATCCCACTTATGCCCCATGAAGCTCAGGCCGTAAGGAGGATCGGTTACTATGGCGTCAACAGAGTTATCGGCCATGCCGCGCAGCACCTCTTCACAGCGGCCAACGTTAAGTTGATATGTCACAGGATCCCCCTTTGCTGCTCTGCCTTTGCCAACAATTTGATAAAGCTATAGTTTTGCTCGATGTTGAAACATGCCAATACGCCTTGCCAATCACGCTCACGAGCAATGCGGCGCACGCCCTGACCATCAGCCCAATGGATTCGCAGCCCTCGGATAGACCACCACCGGCGAACCTGGTGCAGTACAACCACCAGCGGGAAGACGGTAACGCCACAAATTTGTTTGGTTACTGGTTTCATGCGGCCTTCCCTCCGTTCAGGCGCTGGGCACAATCAGCCCAAATGCGGTTCCATGCCGGCACTGCGTAACTCGGCTGCATGGTGCGCACGCCGGCTTTGCTGGCCTCAGTTCTCGCCAACGTCTCCAGCTCGCCCGGGTTTTGAAGCGGCAGACTGTTACCGATGAAACGACGATAGGCCGCGTCACGCTCTGCACAGGCCACCGGCGCCGAACGGGCTTGCTCAGGCTTCCGCCCGCCGTCATGCCAGGCTGTAGCCGCCAGCAGGTTGCCCGGGAATTTACCTGGCCGGAACATGGTTTCAGGGTTCAGGTATTTGGCCCACTCTGTGCCCAGCCAGCGATCAACGAGGTATTCCACCACCAGTTTGAGTTCCTCCAGCGTGTGTCCGTCCACCAGCCGAGCCCGGATGTTCTGCAGGGTAGATTTGGCCGTGGTGTATTTGGCGCCCGTCAACTGGTTCAGGTGTTTCAGCACCAGAATGGCCTGGTCAGTGATGTGAATTTCTTCAGAAACAACATCTCCCTGGTCGGCCGCCGCCGGCGGTTGACCAAAAGTGTTTTTATCTGACGGATCATGTTTTGAATTTACTGACGGATCGTATCCAGATTCTGGAGGGTCAAAACGCTCTGTATTGCTGGATTTTGATGGGTCAGATTTTGAGGTATCAAATTTTGATGCATCAGATTTTGAGGCCTCAGATTCTGGAGGGTGAGAATTTGCAGCAGCGCGAAGCATCTCAACGTTCAGCTGCGTCATGCTTGAGGTGTTGCGGTTGCCCTTCCGGCGCTGTTGGCGGGTGATCCAGCCGTCTTTTTCCAGTTTGGCCAGCGACGCGCTCACCGTGCTTTCACTGGCGCCAATCTGACGGGCGATCGTCTTCACTGACGGCCAGCACAGGCCTTCATCCGAGGAAAAGTCAGCCAGGCGCGCCATTATGGCTACCATGGACAGTTTCATGCCCGCCGCCGCGCAACCGTCCCACACGTATGCGGTTAGTTTTGTACTCATAATTCAAACCTGATAAAACGTGATTGGAAAATAATCATCGCTGTGGTGATCGCCCATTCCTGCCCTACAGGGCTATAGGTGACCGTCCCGCGGTCCATATCGGTGCTGTGAACCCGGACCACCACAAAATTACGATCGCGGTAAAGGCTGCCGGCCTGAATGCCGCTATTAGTTCGGATCGTCATTCATCCACCTTCACAAACTTACGGCCCCACTCCCGGCGTGGTTGGACGCACTCCTTGTCGTAGTTCGGACGCATGAAGATCACCCGCTGATTCACTACATCAACACCGACAGTGCGGACAACCACCCCATACCTATCTCGATACTTCTCGACCCAAGGCTTGATAACTTCGGTTTCCCTTAGCCGCTCCACTCGTCGTAGATGCGCTGCAGCAACTCTGGGAAGCGCGATTCATAGAAATGGGGCTGGGTTTCCCGCGGGTTATTCGGTGAGGTGATGTTTTTCCCGAACCGCAGACCGGCAGCTGTGATCGACCAGAAATGTTTTTCACCGTGGCGCCGGCTTGGGCGGCTTTTGCGCTCAACTATCCGCAGGCGCTCCAGGATGCGATAGGCCACTGGTGTGCTCATCGTGCTGCTGTTCAGCTTCAACAGAGTGGTGATCGCCGCTGTCGGCCGGCTGGGGCCGTCAACGGCATCCGATGGCGCATCAATGGCGTATACCGGCATCAGTGCCGGCAGGCCAGCCAACTCTTGCAGCTTCTGCAATGCCCCCAGGCGTGACGACTGAGAGAGATTCAGCAGCTTGGTAGCAGATTCCACGATCAACAACCCGGCCTGGATCTGGTCTGTCTTGGTCGCCGGCAGCTGTGGCGCCGGTACGTTGGCCTGCTCCAGCGCCGTCATGCGATCGAACACCTTCGCCTGTATCTCATAGCTGTAGCTCATTGCCATCAGGCAGGCTTCGCGCTTGGGTAAGTGCAGACATGGAAGCTCGCGCCCGGTCGGGTCGGTGTACTGAGCGAAAAATTTCGTTGAGTGGTTTTCACCCAATACCCGCGGCGCCTTCGCCATAAAATCAGCGTGGCGCAAACGGGTATGGCCCTTGCTCGGGAACGAGGCACCGGCGGCGATCGCTTTCGACTCACGCTCAGCGTTGATGTAGTCCACCAGCTCCAGGCTGGTCATAGTGATCCCGGTCGCTGGTAGATTAGTCATGCTTCACCTCGCTGTGTCGTGACAACCAGGCGCCGCCATCTACCACCCATCGGGCAAACTGGTAGTTGCTGGCAATCCACCGACCCAGTACATTGACCTCATCCCGGAACGGCGACGCAGAATTACCGCCAGTCATTGCACGGCAGCGGATTTGCGGCACCATAGAATTTCTGGTTAAATTGCTCATGCGATTATTTCTCCACACACTGATTTACTCGCACCGACGCCCAGGGGCTGCAACCTCTGGGCGTTACCCTTTCTGACACTTGGCCTTTTTGCCAAACAGCGCCAGCACAGCCCTAACCTCTGCATCACGCGCCTGCAGGTGCTTGCGGTGATAACGCATGATCTCGGCAGCTTCTTTCTCATCAATGACGCCATCTGCAAGCGACTCCTGAATGATCTGATCCACATGCCCACGGTGTGCGGCGGTGCGGATGCTTTTGCTGAACAATTCCACCTGGTCCAATTCGTCCAGAGCGGGGACCTCCACCACAAGCAAACCCCGGCGCCGAGCGAAATATTCGGTCAGCAAGTTGGTGCCCGAGATATCCTCCATCGCTTCCAACTCGCCGATCTCGAAGAAGCGGCAACCGTTCTTCTCGTAGAGGTTGTTGTTGAACGCCGTCTCCGACATGCCCAGTGCTCCGGCCATCGCCGATCGGCCACCAGCAACCGCCTTACACATGCCTTTAACTACATCTTTCAAATTTGCTTCTACCATGTTGATTTTCCTTTGGTAGTTAACTTGCTTTACGAGTGGTGATAGGATTTCCATAAATATCTGGTCGAAGCTGAATTTTTGTAACCAAGCCCCCGGTTTCCTCTTCGATTTTTTTTGCAAGGGAAAAACCGGCTTTTTTATAACCGTTGAAAACCAGCCTCAGATACCCGGAGCTGCTGCCAACACGCTTTGCAAGAGCGTTTTGCTCTGCCTTAGTAAGGGTGTCCCAATATTCTTTCATTTTGTACCTCCGAGATACATTATGCATTATTTATATGAACCCGCAAGGCCCTTGTACCAAGATGGTACATATTCTTAAATGATAGGCATGAAAACTAATGAAGAAATCCGGCGTGAGAATGCCAGAAAACTGCGTGATAGCACCGGCGGCAACAACTCCTTTGCCGTGCTTCTTGATCGTGAGCCAACACAGATCAGCAGGGTCATAGGCAAAAACCCAACGAAAAAAATCGGTGATGACCTTGCACGCCACATCGAAAAATGCTTTTCATTACCTGAAGGCTGGCTGGATAAGGAACACCAGACAACCAATGTAACTTCAACCTCCTCAGCGCCTGATGTTTCGGATACAGATCTAGAAATTCATATGGTCCCCGTAATTTCTTGGGTGCAGGCAGGAGCTTGGACAGAGATTGGTTATTGTGAGGACGATTTGAGTTTTACCGAAAGATACCCATGTCCCGTACCTTGCGGGCCGATGACATACATATTAAGGGTCATCGGTGACTCGATGAGCGACGAATATAGGCCTGGTGATATGATTTTCGTCGATCCAGAAGTTGCTGCAATTCATGGTGATGATGTTATAGCCCTTCTACTCGATTCCGGTGAAACAACATTCAAAAGGCTTGTTGAAGATGCAGGCCAAAAATACCTAAAAGCTCTGAACAAGAACTGGCCAGAGCAATACATTAAGATAGATGGCAATTGCTCTATTATTGGTACCGTTATTTTTTCTGGAAAACCAAGACGATACAGAACTTAACGAGTAGAAATTACAAATAACCTGCTTCGGCAGGTTTTTTTATGCTTGACAATGTACCCTGTAGATACATAATGTACCTATAAGGAACGAGATAGAACACAACGGCATGCTCACTCGCCCTTTCCCTCAGTTCTGGGAGCGGTGGAGGATCCTAACTCATGAGTGAGCATACCGTTGTGGATCTGGCTGGGGGACTTCAGGGGCGTTGTCCGCCGGCCACCACAACCGAATTTGATTCGAAACGGGCCGCCCGGCGTCAGCCGGTGTGTTTTGGAGAAGGCGAACGGCAAGTAACCCTCCCTGTCACGGCAGTGAAACCGGTTGACGGCGTAATCCCGGTTAAAGAATGCCCCGTGAGGCTTAAACATCGCCCGTCCGCTCCACGTTACGGAGCACACAACTGAAACGGTTTTTAGGGGACGCGGTCTGCTTGGCAGAGTGGCGAAAGAACCGGAGATAAAACCGTTTCAGTTGTGATGTGTGCAAGCGCACTGCACCGCAGGCGGGAGGAAGACCGGAAATCGGCTGTGCGGCCACCATACCGCCAATACAGCGAACTGAGCGGCCGGAAATAAGCAGGGGTAGCGCCCTGGTGTCACAACCGATGAATTGCTGTGTGTAGTCTTTGGCGGCCACGCCGAACTTCAACCCACCAACACCAGGAGGATGAAGATAATGTTCATAGGCTGGCCGCCCTTTTTACACATCAGGTGGCGTACTGTGCCGGTATTCTTTTTTAATTTCTACACAGTATAGCCCGGCACGGTGCGCCACCTGGTGTGTGGAGAAAACCGCGGCGATCGCCGCTTCGTGTGAGGACTATTTTATGAGTGAAGACCGCAAAACCAATGTGCCGGACTTTCTGGGTGAACTGGATGCCGGCGTGTTTGAAAATAAATTTTCAGCAGCATTAAACGCTACTGCGCTGGGCGTTCTTAATAATGGCGGTAAAGGTAAAGTCGTTATTACACTCGACATTGACCGTTTAAGCAATTCGGTTGAAGAAAAGCGCGTCAGCATTAAACATCAACTGAAATTTGTAACCCCAACACCACGTGGGAAAGTTTCAGAAGAAGATACCACCGAAACGCCAATGTACGTTGGCAAAGGTGGTAAGTTAACAATTCTGCAAGAAGACCAAGGCCAGCTATTTACAGTAGATGGCGGTACTGACGGTAAATTACGGGTAGCCAAGTAATAACGCACCCTTATTCATAAACGCTCTATTGAATTAAACCCAAAGGATTATTTTATGTCTCAATTAGACGGCTCTGCCATCGAACAAATTAAAAACCTTACTCTTGCGGCATCATTACTCAAGAATTTGGAACTGACCGATTGTCCTGTAGCTGTATTACCGAATGATGTTGATCTCCACAACCTGGAGGGGTTCAACGCAAACCGCTTCCGCTTCCGTGGAAACATGACCACTACCAGTATTGAAGACTTCGTTAAATACTCTTCGGACTACGCTGGCGCTGGCGTTCGCTGCTTCATCGATGCGGATCGCATGCAGGCCGAAACCATCTTCAATCTGGGTACCCTGGATAACCCAGGTCATGCCGACAACAAAGCGGCCATTACCCTGAAGAAAACAGCGCCATTCACTGGCCTGCTGGAGATCAACGGTCGCAAACAGGGCCAGAAAGAACTGGCTGAATGGCTGGAAGATAACCGTGATTTCCTGCTGGCCTTTGATGCTGACGGCACTGTGCTGGATATCAAGCAGGCTGTTGGCGCCGTTCGCCGCATCACCATTGAGTCAATCTCAACCTCCGATCATGAAGAGAACGATTTCAGTGGCAAACGCTCACTGATGGAAAGCGTTGAAGCCAAGAGTAAAGACGTTATGCCGGCGGCCTTCGAATTCAAATGCGTACCTTATGAAGGCCTGGGCGAACGCCACTTCAAATTGCGCTACAGCATTATCACCAGCGACAAGCCGATATTGGTTCTGCGAATTGTCCAGTTGGAAACAGCGGAGGAAGAAATTGCCGCTGAATTCCGCGACCTGCTGATCAGTAAGTTTGATGGCGTTGAAGTTGACTCCTTCATTGGTAAATTTAAAGCTTAATAAGGCCTGAATAATACAGCCTCAAATACCCCAGCAATGGGGTATTTGGTGAAGTGTTGCCAAAAACTGTGTGGAGAATAATTATGTCTTGGATTTTAACATTTACGGGTAAACGCTTTGATTACGAAGCGCCAACCGTTGACGCTATTTGCATTGAAGATATAGCGCAAGCCTTATCTCATGAATGCCGCTTCAACGGTCATATTCCTGAATTCTATAGCGTGGCGCAGCATTGTGTCATTGCCAGTAAAATCGTCCCGCCTAGTTTTGCTTTTGAAGCATTACTGCATGACGCGCACGAAGCATATTGCAAAGATATTCCATCACCGCTTAAAAAGTTAATCCCCGACTATCGCGGCATCGAAAAAAATATTGATTTTGTTATTCGGTATAAATTTGGGCTTCCAGCCACAACCAGCCAAATCGTCAAGCATGCCGATCTGGTGATGCTGGCCACCGAACGCCGCGACCTCGATATTGACGATGGGACACCTTGGCCAATGCTCAACGGGATCCGCCCTTCGGAAGACATTTTCGTTTCACCAGTCAATCCAGTACAGGCCAGGGCGATGTTCATGCAGCGTTATAACCAGCTGTCCAGCGAGAGGGGGCGTGATGCCAGCCAATGAACGGAAGCTATATCCCAACATAAAGCGAATAGTTTGGAGTGATTGGGCCGAAGGGAAGGTTCAGCAGCAGCGCTGGCATCCGATGCAAGTGGCAATGCTGTTTCGCCTCGGCCCCGTAATGCCAGCGCCCTCCATCGCAAAAATGTTCGGAGTTTCCCCGCGGGTCGTTAGGAGTAAGGCTGAAAGCCTTGGGATCAGGCTGTACCGATGCTTTCGGAACTACGCCGATTGGGAAATAAAGTTCATGAAAGACAATCGGCAAAAGCTAACGCAGAAAGAAATCGCACGGCATTTGGGCAGGACAGAAGAAGCTGTTTGCACAGCAATGCGTAAGCGCGGGTTTGGCCCAGGAAAGCCGCGCGGCGAACGCCATCCTCATCACAAACACAGCGACTATGACGTTGAGCTATGCCGTAAGTTGTCAGACGAAGGTCTGAACGCGACTGAAATCGCCGAAAAGATGGATGTTGATCTCAGCACCGTTTTTCGGTGGATTAACTTCCTCAGCCGCACAAACATAGAACTTGAAGACTATGGGAGAGCGAGAGCATGACTATAGCCAAAGCGCCGGGGTACGCCATGCCTCCGCTTAACTTTTCACCTCGACTGGTTCGGGGCGTCAATTTGACGACAGAACGCGATTTTTGGCGGAGCGAAAAGCATTATCGCTTTCGTTCGGGCAAATACTACGGTCGGGTCCGGTATGCGGAGTTGAATCATGGATAATCTGAGTAAGCCGGTGGCATGGGCACATAGACCGGCGCCAAATGCCACCATAGAAGTAACCGAAAACACGTATGTGGCTCGCAGTTGGAGTGAGTTTCACGGGCGAGACGTGCATCCTCTCTACTCTCAAGAGTACGTCTCCGCCTTGCTTGCAGACAACGAATATATGCGCTGGCACATCAAAGAAATTGACCTGCTGTTCGGTAAAAACCTTCTTGCCATGCGTGCCGCGGTTATCGAATCAGAGCACGGAGAAGGCCATGCGGCTGGCATGCAGTGGATATTTAACACGCTGTTTGGCCCCGGCGAATTTGCACCGGCAAACGAAACCGACGCGCAAGACTATTTCAACCGTGAGGCTGAAAAAATCGACGTTGAATTCAGTAAATGCATGGCGTTTTTCACCGCGCACCACGAAGCAAGGAGGGGCCAAGCAATTGATAAATTCAGCGAACCTGTAACCAAAAATCACAAGTTGAACTCTCCGGAAATCACGGATGGTTGGGTTTCCTGCGAGGAGCGGATGCCAGAAGAAGGCGATGTCGTTCTGGTGTGCCAGGAAGGTGGGATTATCTACTGTGCGGAAATGCAAGATGGTGAGCTTTATCCCGATGAATTCCCGCGCGTGCCAAGCGAAGGCCGGGAAATTACTCACTGGATGCCATTACCTGCAGCGCCGGAGGTACGCCGTGATGATGCCTGATTGGCCGCCCTCGATAGCGGAGGAAACAATGGAAATCGCCGGGATGCGGGTAAAAGTTCATGTCCTCGACAACGGCCAGCGCGTGATCGACGCAGCAGATGTGGAAAAACTATTTCAATGGCTGGCAGCGGCCCCACCACAAGGTAAAAACAATGAATGATCTGATGATTGACCTGGAAACCATGGGCAACAAGCCAAATTCGCCAATCGTGGCGATCGGTGCCGTGTTCTTTAACCCTATGACGGGTGAGTTGGGCCCGCAGTTTTATACCGCGGTAAATCTGGCAAGCGAACTGACCGCCGGCGCCGTTCCCGATGGCGATACCATCAACTGGTGGCTGAAACAAAGCAGCGAGGCCCGAGCGGCGATCACCAGTGACGAGGCAAAGCCCATCGCTGAAGCCCTCGATGCGTTGACCAATTTTGTCACCCGCAGCTGCGAGCAGCCGAAGTATCTGAAGGTTTGGGGCAACGGTGCCGCCTTCGACAACGTCATTCTGCGTGAAGCCTACGAGCGCTGCAGTAAGGCGCCATGCTGGAACTGGTTCAACGATTTGGACGTGCGCACCATGGTGAACCTCGGCCGGCGTGTGGGATTCGACCCGAAACGCGATCTTCCTTTCGACGGTGAACGCCACAATGCGCTGGCCGACGCAGTACACCAGGCCCAGTATGTTTCGCTAATCCACCAGCAACTGATCCCCAATCAGAAACCGGTAGAACTTTAAACAATTCCGGCCCGTTGCAGCGGGCCCCAAACGTGGAGAAATAATATGGCTGCTGTTGATCTATCTGCTTTGCAAGGTATCAAAATACCAGCCTTAGAAGGCATGGGCGTGTTCATCATCCAACCGAATGAATGGCTGACCAAAGAGTGGTTGATTTTGGTCACCGGCATTTCAGAAGGGAAGATCCGTGCTTACCGTCGCAAGGGCGCCTGGCGCCAAGGGAAGGAATGGGTATTGGTTGCAACCGATGGCGATAACAAGCCTAACAGCGACACCATGTATCACCTACCCACAATCAACGCCTGGTTTGCCAAACAGCGCGGCCGACAGCCGCAGACGGACTGAATAAGGCAATGTCATGGAGAAGAAGAGAGCATATCCCACCGGGGTCGAAAGCCACGGTGGCTACCTTCGCGTCTGGTTCATTTTTAATGGCAAACGCCATCGGGAGTCCCTGGGGCTCCCAGATACGCCAAGAAATAGGAAAGCAGCCGGTGAAATGCGTCAGGCGATTTGTTTTGCGATCCGCTCAGGTACTTTCGACTACGCAAAACAGTTTCCTCAATCCGCCGCCGTCGCAGAACAGAAAGGGCCATCAAAAGATCTGACGGTAGAAGCGCTTTTTTCGCGTTATCTGTCACTGAAAACCCCGGAGCTTTCACTCAACACGCTACGCCGTTACCAAGTCAAACTGGAAACCTGCAGCCAGATCCTCGGCAAAAATCGCCTGGTAAGAACGTTGACGCAGGAAGACATGTTGAGGCTACGCAATGAGTTGCTTACCGGACTGCAGCGGCCCCGCCGCAACCGTAAAACGGTAACGAAAGGCCGTAGCGTGTCCACAGTCAACGATTATATGACCTGTTGCAAGGGCGCTATCAAATTCGGATTTGACAATGACTATATCGATGCCGATCCGGGAATATCGGTCGGAAAATTAAAGCGGGAAAAGGTTCGTCCAGATCCACTCACTCAAGATGAATTTACACGCTTTATCGGCGCCTGCCTTAACCAACAAGCTATCAATATGTGGACCCTGGCGGTTTACACAGGGTTGCGTCATGGTGAGATCGCCGCGCTGGCGTGGGAGGATATTGATTTGGATGCGGGAACACTGACGGTGCGCCGTAACTGGACCTCGGTTAAGCAGTACACTCTGCCGAAAACCCAGGCCGGTACCAACCGTGTCATTTTCCTGATGCAGCCAGCGATCGATGCTCTGAAAAGACAGCAGGCCATCACCCGATTAATGCCGCAGATCGTAGTCAATGTGGTATTACGTGAAGTGGGAAAATCCAGGAAGGACCCGTGCACGTTCGTATTTAAGCCTGCAGTGAACGGCCACGGCATCGTGGGCGACCGCTATACGGTCACTTCGATCAGCGATAGCTGGGATAAAACGATAAAACGGGCTAAACTTCGGCATCGAAATGCGTACCAGTCACGCCATACCTATGCGTGCTGGTCACTGTCCGCTGGGGCCAATCCTGCGTTTATTGCGACGCAAATGGGGCACACCTCGGCGCAGATGTTGTTCAACGTGTACGGCGACTGGATCCCAGATCACAACAGCGACCAGTTGACCCTGTTGAATTCAAAGCTCGGTAAAAATGCCCCATACATGCCCCATAACAAGAGTGGGACATCATAAAAACCAGTAACCAAGAGGGTTAGAGCAACGTGGCTCAATACGTCTATACCGTAATGAGCCTCTTTTTTCCACATCTGCTCAACACTGCTTATCCTATGTTTTTATTGGGTTTTCCTTCTCCACCAAAAATTTTAATTCTACTCAAAAACACCCATTTTAATCATATCCATGCCCCATTTATGCCCCATAAGCCTGACCAATATTGAAAAAAGCCAAGCTTACGTATACTGTATAAAAACACAGTTAACTATGGAGGCAGAAAAATGTTCGTAGAACTTGTATTCGATAAGCGAAATGTCGCTCAACTTCCAGGTGCGGCAGAGCTCATAAAAGCCGAACTAACCAAACGAGTGCACCGCATCTTCCCTGCTGCTGATGTTAGAGTTAAACCCATGCAGGCAAATAGCCTCAACACAGATGCCAGCAAAAGTGACAAAGAAAAACTAAACCGGATGCTGGAAGAAATGTTCGAGGAAGCAGATCAGTGGTTGGTAACCGAAAACTGAGGAAGCGATCATGATTTACGTAGAAGTGACCATCGACAAAAAAAAGCAGTTGCCAGCTGGCGCAGCGTCAGCATTGACCATCGAGCTGAACAAAAGGCTACAGCGTAAATTTTCTGACATTGAAGCCACAGTTCGCTTGGCGGGTATGGATGGGCTTTCAGTGCGCAACGGTACGCCTGAGGATAAAGCGATAATCGAAGAAGTACTGCAGGATACCTGGGAAAGTGCGGAAGATTGGTTCCAGTCATTATAACCACCATAACCCCAAAAGTGGTTGACGTCACCTCAATTCAGGGTTATTATAACTCCAACAACATAATACAGAGAGCCGGAGGATGGATAGCAGGAATGCAATAGCAATGATTGAAGCCGATGGGTGGTATCTGGTGAGAGTTAAAGGCAGTCATCACCAGTTTAAGCACCCAACGAAGAAAGGGCTGGTAACGGTAAAACATCCACAGAAAGACATACCGCTGCCAACACTGAAGAGTATCAAGAAGCAGGCGGGGCTCTAAGCCCCACCTCTTGGAGGTTTACATGTTGTATCCAGTTGCTATTGATAAAGGCGATTCATCCTTCGGCGTTCGCGTACCTGATATTCCTGGCTGCTTCTCCGGGGGCAACAACTATCAGGATGCGATCGAGAGTGCGCGCGAAGCCATCGAGGCGCATATCGAATTATTGGTTGAAGATGGCGAAGCAGTGCCGGAAGGAACCAACGTTGAAAACTGGCTATCTGATCCAGATTACGCCGGCGTCGTCTGGGCGCTCGTTGATGTGGATATCACGCGGCTTATGGGCAAGGCGGAGAAAATTAACGTGACACTCCCCTCATTGCTGATCCGCCGTATCGATCAGTTTGTCGCCGCGCATCCTGAGTACGGTAGCCGTTCTGGCTTCCTCTCACGGGTTGCAGCTGATAGAGTGATAAGCAGGGAAAATCGTTAAGCCTCGTAAGAGGCTTCTCGTTTTAAATTTAACCCTACTTGCTGATAAGTAACACTTTTTTAAACAATAGAAATAAAACGCAAAAATATGATACGGAAATTGATTTCTTATGCGTCTGGTTGGCGCATAGGCACAGCAGAAGAATATAGAGAATGTTATAGCCTTTATGGCGGCAGCTTTGTAACTCACCCTGACGTTTTATCCTTTATGCAACGTCAACTTCACTTACGCCATAAATACTACATCAAACGGGACTCCAATGGCTCACTGCTCGGCGGTATGTGCACCAATGGAAGAAAAGAGATCGCTATCGTCGGACGTCAGTCGAAAAAAATCGGGATTGATATGTTCCCGTTTAACAAAGACGAAATGATTTTACCAATTAGCAGAACTGTTAAAACAGTGATCCCATATCGCTCTAAAATCCTGTCGTCCTTAAACGGCCATTCAACATTGAACTCGACGTTTTCGCTTAATAGTCAGCGTGAAATTTGTCTGGCTAAAACCTGCGGCGAAGGTGGATATTCATCATCAACAAAAAACAGTCGAAACCGCGAGCTAAAAAAATTCCTTAATTCAGGTGGTGAAGTAGTAGACCAGGCGTTATTAACACCCGCTCAAATTGTAGACATTTACTTTGAACTGTATGCCAAGCGTTGGGGGCAAGAGCCCGGAAACAAGTGTCAAATGATGGAAATGATAACGTCACTGCGTGAAATGATATTTGGTTTTGTGCTGTTCTATAACGACCAGCCGTGTGCTTTTCAATTAATTACTCGCGCTGATAGCCCAGAATGGATCTGCTTTGACTATGTGAATGGCGGGTATGACCGCGAACATAACGAATTTTGCCCTGGGACAATTGTCACCTGGTTAAACGTTCGGGCCGCATACGAGTTATGCGAACGGGAAGGAAAGGAGATGCGCTATTCCTTCGGCAAGCCGACTGAGGCGTATAAAGATAGGTGGTGTGAGCGCGCGCCGCTGGGGCGCACGCTGTCGATTTAAACTAATGAGCCGGGCAATCCTCGGCTTTTATCATTGTGCCTCTGGCTCCGCTGGCCACACGATTTTTTCAGGGTCTGCGTCATTGCTGATCTTCTCGATTTCATTAACGTAGTCCATCCATACGCGCAATTTGGCTTTCTCTTCATCGGTAGCCATACCCAATAACAACTTGCTATTGAGGGTTTGCGTAACCTGGTTAACACGCGCAATACGACGCTCTTTCTCCCCCTGTACCATCTTGCGCTTTTCAGCAGGGCTGTAGATACGCTTAATCACCCTTCCGTCACGATATACCCACGTCATATCGTTGCACGCTTCAGGTGGAGTTTCGCTAATAGCCACCTCTGCTACAGAGAAACCAGGAGGGAAAATTGCTGTGACGTCTTTAGATATGCAGACGATAACGCCATTCTCGTCATACATGACCTTCAACGAGTCAGAGCTAAAATCAGCCTGACAATCGTACCAGTCTCGCCCATTTTTATCTCTGGCGTAAAGAATATCAGGCCTATATTCTGGCTCATCTTCTTCTGTGGATTTGAACTCAGGTTTGTAAATAGTGAAATTTTCAAATTTAACCATGATTAAGAAGTCCCTATGTTTCGCCAAGAACCATTAATTAAAACTTGGACGTAAGAATATGATGCCCAGATTGAAGGGTCATAGTTGGCGCCCGACATTCCGGTAAACACACAACCATCAGGAACCCTTACCTGGCCGCCAGTATCAGGTTGGTTAATTCGCCCAGTAAGCCTGACGTTTTGGACAAGATTTTGATAGGCCCAGTTTTGCGCGTTATTTTGAGCGTTGGAGATATTTTTGTTCAGCCAGTTGCTAAGGTAGCCTCCCCATTGAGGGCCTTCGACATTGCCGTCCGGGTGCCATGTAGTCCCGGAGGAATTTGTTATGGCTGGCCAGCTCCCATTAAGAGAAAGCGAACCATTATTGTTAAATGCCGGATAGGCATCCAGCCCCCCTCCGTGGATATGGAATGATAATGAACCATATTTTCCTACAGTCTCAAGATAATAAATATCTCCATATTGGTCACCAGCACCTTGGATATGCAGCCCGTTTGTTTGGTTAAAACTTTGCCCGTTACTTGTATAGTGGTTAACCCCTAACTTATTTATATATCCGGTGTAATTAACCGAGAAACTGGTACCTACATTTATGGAGCCGTCACTGGTGGAGACAGCAAACGGTCGCAGGTTATTAAATGTCCCCCACTGGTCACCAGCATTGGTTAGCATGAGATAGAGCGCATTACCATCATTGCGCCAGAAAGTGCCATATTGCCTGGAAACAATACGGTAAGAATCAGCATATGTTGTGCCTAACGGGCCGCTCATTCTGTCGCCAGACTTATTTACGGCATTAATATCAGAGGTGGTGGGTTTATAGGCTGCGGTGTAAACACGCGCCCACGTCACGCCTTTAGATGCCGTTGTTGATCGCCCGACATGCAATTCACCATTATTGCCAGCGGCCAAATATGCCGCAGAAGGAGCACCATCACACGGAAGGCAAATCACCCCATAAACACTTCCGCCGGGAGTGCTGGCACTGGAAGCATTGATGCGGTAAATCTGCGCCAGATCACTGAAAGCATCGGCTTTATGTTGTGGACCAACCCCCAAGCCAAATGCACCAACCGACATCACATTGCCCGTTGCTGAACCAACATTCTTTGTTGCTGCTGTACCCAATTGAAGGTTACCTCGGGCTTCAGCTACGTTCGCAAGATCTGACAGGTTATTCGCCTTTTTCAAAAAGCCCGGATCGGTGATCGCCTTCTGTATCGCCAGATACAGCTGGTTGTGTTTCGACTTGTCCAGCTCAATACCGTTACCCTCGATCGCGTTGGCCATCTCTTCCTGCACTGCGTCCCACATATCGCTGTTAAGGTCGGTAGCGCGGCGCCCGGTAGCCGGATCGCCATTGGTAAAACCGTTCTTCCCCGGCCCAAACTTATCAATTTGCGCCGTAGGTGTATCAATTCGATGCATCGTTTTCTCCTTCAGGATAGGCAAAGACCACCACGGTGTGGGATGGGGACAATTTGTCGATAACGCATTCCACCACCGTATCGCCCCAGGTACGAATAGCGCTATTGCACGCACTGGTGCAGGTTTGCCAGGCTACGGTGGCATCAGAGGGAATATTCACGCGCCAGTAATAGCGCCACTTATCGCCCCACTCCGGATCCGGGGTCGCATCCAGATTCTGAAATTGTTCAATGGTCGCCGTGTGATAACCCAGCGCATCCAACTGTTGGCGGTAAAACCGTTCGTTAATCCCGCCCGGTATATTAATTTTTGCGTCAAGTCGCTGCTGGCGTTGACGTAGTGTTTGCACGCCGGGGGGCGCGCAGGAATCAGGCAGTCCGCAGAGCGTTTCGTAACGGCCGATCAACTCAACCGTCTGCGCCGGGTCAATCTCACGCATCAAGTCATCACCACGCTGGTGAACGGCGGCCAAAGAAGGCGCCGGACCGTTCAGCAGCGGGTTATCTCCTTCCCAGGCCGGCCCCGGCGGCAGCAGATGATAAAGCAGCCGGGTGTAATCATCTTCAAGTGACATGCGTTACCCCGCGCTGTAGTTTGACCAGGTGACCGTTCCCAAAACGGGCAGCTCCACGTTACCCAGTTTGATATTGGCGGTCGGCGCATCCAGCCGGTGTGCATATTCGCCGGTGGCGATGCTGATGGCTTCGCTGATGCGCGACAGGTGTATCGTTCCCGAAGGAATGCCGTCACGCAAAAACAGCGAATTAAGCTCAGCAATGACGGCCGACCGGATCTCCGGCGTGTCTTTTGCCAGGGCAATTGTCATGGGGATCACCTTCTCGGTGGCAGGGAACACAAACAATCCGCCGCCCGCAACCGGTGCCAGCGGTAAGATGTGATCCCGTACGGCGGTCACCGTTTCAGCAGGCGGCGCGGGATGGGTGGCATCGCCACTGGCGACCATCACCCCCACCGTGCCGATCCCCTTGTAATGACGGAACGTCCAGGCGCGGGTAATGCCGGCCACCTCTTTCGCCCAGATCACATAATCATGATCAGCGCCACCCTGTGGGGTGTAGAACCACCGCTCCATGATGCGGCCACGCCAGATTTCAAGCGGCTCGATATCTTCCCCGCCCGCCAAATCATCTGGCAGGAT
>OBVS01000265.1_pt1 | contig 18033 bp, 10 predicted proteins | sample 1476211 | NCBI WGS metagenome assembly OBVS01 (sample SAMEA2580025, study PRJEB22360) | human gut metagenome | biome: human gut; feature: human-associated habitat; material: faeces | place: Denmark | collected 2008/2010 | reverse complement strand
TCGTAGTAGGTCAGTTCGTGTGTGGTGTGGTGAGCTACTTCTTGATCAATGCGTTGGAGAAAGTAGTCTATAAAAATAAGGAGGTTTTAGTTCGTGAGTAGTGGTCGTAATGCAGCAGAATTACAAGGTGTTCATGCTTTAGGTAGCCATACGGACTATCCTACAGATTATGCACCACAGGTGCTAGAAGCATTTCCTAATAAACATCCAGGGAATGACTATTTTGTGAAATTTAATTGTCCAGAGTTTACGAGTCTTTGTCCAATGACGGGGCAACCGGACTTTGCAACGATTTATATTTCCTATGTGCCAGATGAAAAATTGGTGGAAAGTAAATCTTTAAAATTATATTTATTTAGTTTCCGCAACCATGGAGACTTTCACGAAGATTGTATCAATATTATCATGAAAGATTTAGTGGCATTGATGGAGCCTAAATATATTGAAGTGTGGGGCGAATTTACACCACGTGGGGGCTTGTCCATTGATCCGTACGCCAATTATGGCAAACCGGGCACCGATTGGGAAGCTACAGCGAAGGAGCGCTTGCACTTTCATGATATGCAACCAAAACGGGTAGCGTACCGTTAATTACATATATACTATTGCCAGGTCAATCGGTTGAGGGACCTGGCAATTTTACTAAGTGCCCTAGACATGATAGGATAGAGATAGATACAACATGTTGAAAGGAAAAGGAGTTGGACATGCAACCACAGTTATATATTGGCGGAGCTGGTACGGGAAAGACTACGGCTTGTTTCGCAGAGATAGAACGAATTTTACAAGACCATCCAGACCACCAGATTATCGTCCTTGTGCCAGATCCTGCGACGTATATGATGGAGCGGAAGCTCGCAGAGTATCGTCAGGAAAAAGGGTTCACTACGGTGCGTGTGGTGGGCATGACACGGCTAGCCTATCAAGTGTATCAATCCTTAGGGAAAGTGAAAGAAGAAGGCCTGTCGGAAATTGGCAAAAAACTAGTCCTTCGTGTATTGTTAAAGCAATCAGCCGGAGAGTTGGACTTGTTTAAACAGGCAGCGAAACAACCTCATTTTGGAGATGTCATACAAGGTCTTTTGACGGAGTGTAAAGCCTTTGGTGTAACGCCAGAGGACTTGTCGGGGGCTGTGAAACATGTAGATTCTATGGTGTTGGGCCGTAAATTACAAGAATTATCCTTGTTGTTAGAACGCTACGATGCAGCGCTAGAAGAGTTAGGCGTCCAAGATTCTATGGAAACATTGATCGAAATCTTACCACAGTCGCCACTGATGCAAGGGTGTCATGTCTTTGTGGATGGATTTCATTGGTTTACGCCACTACAACATCGATTGATTCAACGGTTGTTTTCTCTTAGTGAATCCTGTCATATGACAATCAGTTTGCCATCCTTGGAGGAAGAGGTGCACAGTCGCAAGGGATCTATGTATTTCCGTGTTTGGGAGACGTACCGAGATATGATGACTTGGTATCCAGAGGCAGTAGTGCATGATATGAACACCGTCTATCGAGGGACGCCTGTGTTGCAACAATTGAACACACAATTTTTTAAAACACCTATGAAAGCAAATACCACCGAAGATTCGTTGACCATGGTAAGTGCCTACAATCGAGAACGGGAAGCTGATGCGGTATGTCGTAAGATTTTAGCATATCGTCAAGAAGAGGAACATCGCTGGAAAGACTGTACCATTATATTGAGGGACATGGAGTCTTATGGTGATGTACTGGAAAAAGCTTGCATGAATTATGGCATTCCTTTCTTCTCAGATCAACGGAAGATGATGACTAGCCATCCTTTGGCGGAGTTCTTGCAAGGTATCTTCCATGTGCATCGTACCTTCTTTGACCATGACGCGGTGTTCCGCTTACTGAAAACGGATTTTGCGCCTTTCACACGGGAAGAAGTAGACCGATTAGAAAACTATTGTTTAGAATATGGCATTCAAGGGGCGGCGTGGTTACGAGATGTGTGGACCTATGGTGGCGAGGACGATGAAGAGCGACGAGCTGTGATGCAGGCTTTACATATGCGCGTCCTGGAATATTTGCGTCCAATCTATGATTTCTGTAAACTGTCACATACGGGACAGGAATGGAGTGAGTTCCTATTCCAAATCATGCAAGATTGGCACATTCCAGAGCAATTGAAATATTGGTATGACGAAGCAGAAGACCGTGGGGATGTACAAGAAAGTGCCAGCCATGTACAGATCTATAAACATGCTATTCAATTGCTAGAGGAATGTGCAGCTGTGACGGGCACAGAGGAGTTGAACGCAGAGGAGATGGGTCTTATCATCGAGGAAGGACTCAGTGAAGTGACCTACTCTTTGGTGCCGCCATCGTTGGATCATGTGACGATTACCACCATCGACCGTAGCTATATGACAGATGCGAAGGAAGTCTATGTGCTAGGCCTCAATGAGGGCGTATTTCCTCGTAAAATGGGGGACGAAGGCATTCTGCGTGACCAAGAGCGGACGGCGTTGGCTAAGGTAGGTGTGCAACTAGCGGCGGGTGCCTTAGGGCAAATGTTCAATGAAAATTTCTTATTCTATTTAGCCTGCACTCGTGCTAGCCAAGGACTGCATCTGTCCTATGTCACATCCGATGAAGAAGGGTCTAAAATGGAACCATCTTTGGTAGTGCGCCGTTTACAGCAATATGGGTATGTGAAAACTTTCGAAGAAGCACCACTATCTATGCCAGAGGGACGAGAACAGGATTATCTGTGGCGACCATCCCAGAGTTTAGGCCTCTTTTCTAGTCGCATGAGTGCCCTTATGAAAGGAGATTCTATCTCCTCTACTTGGTGGAGTCTTTATAACTGGGGTATAGAAATGGGCTACAGAGGTGAAGTATTCTTCGCCACACGAGGTATGTTTGATTCTAATACAGTGCCACGCATTGAGCAGTCCATTGTGCGAGGGCTATTGCTACGCAGTGATGCCTTAACGGGGTCCGTCACACGATTAGAACGATACCATCGTTGTCCATACAGTTTCTATGCTCAATATGCGTTACGCTTAGCACCACGGAAGGTGAAATCCTTTGGAGCTCCTGAAATCGGGACCTTCCTTCACGATACGTTGCGCTATTTAGGGGAATATCTATTAGAACAGGGTCGACAATGGCGTGATTTAACAGAGGAAGAACAAGAATCTTTATGCCGTGAAGCGGCCGATGCGGTGATGGGTACAGAAGAGCGAGATGCGTACGAAGCGCAACTGTATACTCGATTAACATCTACCTTATCTGCTACGATAGCACGTCTCGTAGATTGGTCTAAGAAAAGCGAGTTTTCCACTACAGAAATAGAGCAAAGTTTTGGCATGGGCACATCTAACTGGCATCCAGTGCGCATCCCATTGGGCAAAAACTATGGCGAAAGTATCGTACTGCGCGGTCAAATAGACCGTGTCGATGAATATCGAGGACCTCTTGGTCATTATGCGGCAGTGATTGACTATAAATCAGGGGGCACTACGGTGCGAGCTGATGAAATTTACTATGGATTGAAATTACAATTAATGACCTATCTATTGGCATTGGAAAAGAATACACAAGATAGAATTGGCACAGCGGCTGCCCTCTATACCTATGTACGGAATCCGCAAGTGAAATTGTCTGAAGTAGTGAATCACAGACGGGCAGAGGAAGAAAAAGCTACTATCCAAGAGTTGAAAAATAGTGGATACTTTGTAGACGGGGATGTGTTACAATCCTTAGATGTAACGAGGGCTTATCAAAGCAATTCTCCATATGTACCGATTGTTCTGAAAAAGGACGGCACTCCAGATAGTCGCACATCCAAAAGTTTGAAGACGATGGAACAATTTGGCCTTATGAAGGAATACACAAAACAAATTATTTCCAACAGTGGTACACAGATGATGGATGGAGAGTTTCCTATTAGTCCGTACCAAAAGGATAAGCGACGGCCATGTGAATATTGTGAGTTCCAAGCCTTATGTCGCTTTGATGGAACGCGCAATAGATATCGCTATATTAAGACCATGACCGAAGAGGAAGCATTGGAGAAGATGGAAGCATTACAAACAGGAGGGGCTACCTATGAAATGGACTGATGCGCAACAGAGCGCTATTGATGCACCTAGACCAGGGCAGTTACCATCCCAAACTATTTTGGTGTCCGCTGCGGCGGGATCTGGTAAAACGGCAGTCCTCGTAGAGCGTATGATACAACGCCTGAAACGGCGAGAGCTAAGTATTCAAGAACTGATGGTGGTGACTTTCACAAAGGCGGCAGCAGCGGAGATGAAAGCTCGTATCGGCGTGAAACTAGCGGAAGAGTTTCAAGCTACAGGGGATACTTATTTAGAAGAACAATTGAATATGTTGCCGTCCGCACATATTTCCACCTTGCACTCCTTTTGCCAATGGGTTATCCGTAGTTATTTCTATAAACTAGATATAGACCCGTCTTTCACCATCGGCAATGAAGGGGAATTGGCGCTTATGCGCTACGATGTGCTAGATGCGATTTTGCTGCAGGTCTACGAACAGGGGCTATATAACATTTACGATGTGAGCGATATGTTTAGCACGGAACGTTCAGACCAGATCCTGCGGGAGACGGTATTTCAAATATACAACTTTGCCTTGGCTCAAAGTCAGCCTATGCGTTGGTTAGATCAGGTGTGTCATACCTATGAAAGTGCTTTACACCAAACCTTGTTAGAAACTACTTGGGGCACATTATTTTGGAAAGAACAACAACGACAAATTGAGTATCTTCTAGAGCGCTATGAAGAGGCACAGCGATTGGCGACGTTAGGCAATGGGTTTGATAAATGGATGGATAAGGTCAGCGAATTGCAAACGCTATTACAAGCTATGCAAAAAGCAGACACCTGGGATGCTATGCATGTGGGTGTAGTGGGCATTGGGGGATTTAGTTTCCCCGTACTCCGTGCCACGAAGGCTATGAATGAAAGCGATCCAGCTATCCTGAGTGAAATCAAGGCCATTTTGGCAGAAGGAAAAGAGATATTGCAAGCTATGCCGAAAGGTGTCTTTGCTATTACGGAAGCAGATTGGCGAGAGCAAATGGAGTACTTAGTGCCGTTGGTACGAGGTATCATCCAGCTGGTGAAACGATTCCATGAGGATTTTCAGCAGGCAAAACAAGAAGCGGGTATGATCGATTTCTCCGACTTGGAACATCTATGCTTAGCCTTATTAGTAGACCCAGAATTTACAGAAGAACTCAAGCCATCTGAGGTGGCACTGGAGTTACAGGATACATTCAAAGAAGTGATGGTCGATGAATACCAAGACACGAATGGCGTCCAAGAGGCTATCGTGAATTTAGTATCTCGTGGGGACAATCGTTTTTATGTGGGCGATGTGAAACAGTCGATTTATGGATTCCGTATGGCAGATCCGCAGCTATTTATGGAAAAGTACCATCGGTTTGATCACGATGTGAACAGTGTGGAACGGCGTATCGATTTGTCCCAAAATTTCCGTTCCCATGAAGCGATTCTAAATGTAACGAACTTTATATTTTCGCAAATTATGACCGATGAAGGGGCAGGGCTTACCTATGGTGAGGCAGAAGCTCTCCACACAGGTCGCATCGTAGAAGAGGCGCCACCAGAATGGGTAGGTGGTGATGTAGAAGTGCACGTTCTTTGCTGTGATGAAGACAAGGCACAGACAGACCCTGAAGACGGAGAAGACCTAGAGAACGATGAAAAAGAAATGCTCTTTGTGATCCGTAAAATCCAAGAGTTAAAGAACAATGGCGCCATGGTACAAGATAAAGACGGCACCTTCCGGCTCATGGAATGGCGAGACATTGTACTCTTGAAGCGATCTATCTCTGGGTCAGCGAGCCGAATGATCGACCTACTACGGCGAGAGGGCATCCCTGCCTATGCAGAGGAGAAATCCGGCTATTTCAGTGCCATGGAAGTGCAGTTTGTGCTGTCCTTGTTGCAAATCATCGATAATCCAGAGCAGGACTTGCCTATGGCCATCGTTTTGCAATCGCCTCTTATCGGGATGGATGCCAACGATTTAGGGCGTCTTCGTCTGTCCGTAGGGGAGAACAGCTTGTGGAGTGGGTTACGCCCATTTGTAGAAGCATCCCAGAATGCAGGTTGGATTCGCTTTGTGGACTCTATGGATACATGGCGGACCATGTCTCGCCGTCAAGGCATTACGGACTTAATTTGGCACATCTACGATACCTTGCATGTGGTAGAATACGTGAGCGCCATGCCAAATGGTTTGGTGCGCCGTGGCAATGTGCTGGCCTTGTATGAGCGTGCCAAACAATATGAAAATGGCAATTACCGTGGCTTATTCCGATTCTTACGCTTTATTGAAAGCTTACAGGCATCCGGAGAAGATTTGAGCGTTGCCAAAACAGTGAGCGAAGCGGACAACGTGGTGCGCATTATGACCATCCACAAAAGTAAGGGCTTAGAGTTCCCCGTGGTGTTTCTCATGGGCACTCAAAAGGGCTTTAACAAAATGGATTTGAACCGGTCCTTGCTATTGCACAAGGAATATGGAGTGGGTTTGAAAGGGTATTTCCCAGACTTGCGTGTGATGTATAATTCCTTACCTTGGATTTTCGTGCACCAAGCTTTGGAAGAAAATTTGAAAGCTGAAGAGGAGCGTATCCTTTATGTAGCATTAACTCGGCCTAAAGATAAACTGTATATTACAGGTTATATGAAGGGGTCTATCAATGGCTCTACGGATCGACCTGCGACGAAGAAAATGGGTGAATGGGTAGCGCCTGGCTTACAGTGGGGTGAAAGTGCTTTTACGAAAGAGCAGATTCTAGGGTGTAATTCCTATTTAGATTGGATCTTGCGAAGTTTAGCTCGCCACGTAGCAGGGGGTACGCAGTTGCGCCAATTTGCGGAGGTGGAAAGCCCGCAACTCCCAGATATACCGTACAAAGATTGTCCAGTGTCCTTCCACGTTCATGATGGAAATGATTACAGTGTTTCACAGGAAACACCGTCTGTAGAAGTAGATATTCTGGAACAAGTGCGAGCTCAATTACCAGTGGAAGCGCCACCATTGGACCCTGTCGTGATAGATCGGTTGACCTCTGTGTATGCTTATGAAAGTTCTACGGAACGGGCGGGGAAAATTTCTGTATCTGAAATTAAACGGCGCTTTGTGGAGCTGGAAGAATTGGCAAAACAGATGATTGAGCCGGACTATCGAACAGATCCACATAACAGCAATATAGAAGGAGAATCTGGGACACCAGATAGGTCTGAACTACTCATAGTAGACTCTAGTAAGGACTTAGATAGTTCCGTAGAAGATATGTTAATAGGCGATAGTATACCGGATGCATGCACTGATGATACTGAGCTAACTGGCGAGCAGGGCATGGAAAACGGTACTGAGAAAGCCAAAGAAAAGGGTGCAGAGGATATATCAGAAGAAGCCTCTGTAGACCTAGGGCCCTTCGACGTATCCTTATCTTCCATGAATGAGTCCACACCGATTTGCAGTGGCGCTCGTTGGGGTACCCTCATGCATGAGGTGATGCAGTGGTTGCCGTTGCAATCATATACACGACCATCTTTGCGACAAGCCTTGGATTCGCTAGCATTACAAGGATACTTGACTGATGAGGAACGTAAGGCGATTAGTGAAAAACGGATTTGTGATTTCTTTCAGTCTGATCTAGGGCAACGATTGCTAACAGCACAGCGAGTGGAACGAGAGTTGCCATTTAGTATGCTATTTCCGGCGAACCGTGTGTACCCAGAGATGCTAGACGGGGAAGATCTGTTCCTACAAGGTATCATCGATACAGCATTCCTAGAAGAGGGATCTTGGGTGCTAGTTGACTATAAAACAGACCATCTTGATGAAAAGGCTCTAGTAGAGCGCTATCGCATTCAGCTGATGCTGTATAAAGAAGCCTTAGAGCGATTGACACCATACCCTGTGAAAGAGGTATACATCTATTCCTTCCGACTAGAAAGAGCGATTCCAGTATAGTAGATAATTTAAAAAGATAATAACTCAATATATACAACAGAGGAAGGTTGATACCATGGTATCAACCTTCCTCTATGTTTTATATCTAATATAATGCGTTGTAGCGGGAGCCTTTACTGTCCCTTTCAAGAAATATTACAGAATCATATAATATATCGTCGAAACAGAAAAAGGGCCCCGAAGGACCCTTTTCGTAGGAGTTTATTCGTTTTCATGACCTTTGTGCCACCAAGTAATACCTTTTTGAGTTGGTAAAATAGCGCGGTCGAAGATTGGATCTTCAATACCTTTAGATTTTTGATTCATGTAATCTTTGAGTGCAATGGTTACTAATTTGCCTAAACGCAAGATAGAGGTAATATTGCAAAGCACTAAGAATGCCATAAACAAGTCAGCTAAGTTCCAAACAAGATTTAATTCAGCAATACAACCAACATAGACCATGATGATAACAAGAGCACGGAATAGGTTAATAGCGAATTTATTATTTTTTGTCATGTGCGCAATATTCACTTCGCCGTAGAAATAGTTGCCGATAATGGAACTGTAGGCAAACATGAATACAAATAATGCGATGACTGCAGGAGCCCAAGAGCCTAATTGGTGTCCAATACTGTGTTGAATAAGGGCAATACCTGTTAGATCTGTGTGCACATATTCGCCAGATACAAGAACGATGAATGCAGAGGCAGTACATACAAACATGGTATCAACGAATACCCCAAGGGACATGATTAAACCTTGTTTTACAGGGTGGTTTACATCAGCAGAAGCAGATGCATTTGGTACAGAACCTTCGCCGGCCTCGTTGGAGAACAAGCCGCGTTTGATACCTTGCATTACAGCAGCACCGATGAAGCCGCCTGTCGCAGAATCAATAGTAAAAGCCTGTGTAAAGATAGCGGAAATCACAGTTGGTAATACAGAAATATTAGAGATGACAATGTATAAGGCAATTAAGAAATATAAACCAGCCATAAAAGGCACTAAAAATTCAGCTGTTTGAGCGATACGTTTTGCACCACCGAAAATAACAAGAGCAGATAAAGCTGCTACGATAAGACCTGTTGTAGAGGCGTCGATATTCCATGGTTGCACAGCGATAGCAATGGTATTTGCTTGTACAGAGTTGTAGATTAAGCCGTATGTAACGCTGATTAAGATGGCAAATAAAATAGATAAGAACGGACTGTTCAAACCATGGCGAATGTAATAGGATGGACCGCCACGGAAGGAGCCATCAGGTAAGCGCTCTTTGTAGATTTGTCCCAATGTGTTTTCGATGAAGCTAGTAGCTGCGCCAAGTAGCGCGATAAACCACATCCAGAATACAGCCCCTGGACCACCTAAGGCAATAGCGATAGCGATACCAGCGATGTTACCAACACCCACGTGAGAGGCCACGCTAATACAGAATGCTTGGAATGGAGAAATGTGATGGTCACCTTTACTTTTTTCTCCTGCACCAGATTTTAAAATACGGAACATTTCTGGTAGTTGTCGTAATTGTACGAATCGTGTGGTTGCTGTAAACCAAACACCGGCAATGATGAGGAGAGCGATGATGATGTTATTCCAGAGGAATCCGTTTACATCGCCCAAGAGTTGAATGATTTGTTCTTGCATAAGGACATCCTTTCTTTTATATGGACATAGCATATTTTCTATAGTATATCATAGGAAGATAGGGAAATGATAGAAAGTTATAGGAATAGGAGAAAAATTGTAAAAAAATATCTATTCATACGGAGGAAAAGGTGTTACAATGAATCGATAAAAGAATGAAGTCGCTTAACTACATCCGAACCCATTCCGTACGGACTAGTTAGGCTAGCGGTTTTGATGACACGGATACTTGAAATGAACTCAAGTGATGTTTGGAAAGGGGATTGATACATGAAAACCACCGCTAAAAAAATGTCTGTATTCCAACTGACATCCATTGTGGCAGCCAATATGTTGGGTGCTGGAATTATTATGCTACCGTCTCAATTAGCACAGGTAGGCACCATTTCTATCCTATCTTGGATAATCACTGTACTAGGCTCCTTAACCTTAGCCTATATTTTTGCCCAATGTGGCTTATTTACGAAAAAGTCTGGTGGTCTAGGAGGCTATGTAGAATATGCCTTTGGTAGGACAGGACATTTTATGGCCAATTATTCTTATGCAGTATCTCTGGTGATTGCCAATGTAGCCATAGCTATATCTATCGTAGGGTATGGAGCTGTATTGTTTGATGTGCCGCTTTCACCATTAGAAGTAAGTTTAGCAACAATAGGATTGCTCATGGTGGCAGCTCTAGTCAATGTGCGTGGTAACAAGAGCACAGGACGGATTAGCAATATTACGATTTGGGGCACCATGTTGCCGGTCTTATTTATTGGCGTGTTTGGTTGGTTTTGGTTCGATCCAGAGATGTTTGTGTCTGTTTGGAATCCGCAAGAACTACCCGTATTTGATGCGGTCAGTCAGTCCATTTCCCTTACATTGTGGGGGTTTTTAGGCTTTGAATCGGCAGCAGCAAACGCAGATGCTGTGGAAAATCCTAAGAAAAATGTACCGATTGCGACATTTTTTGGCACTTTAGCCGTAGCTGTGGTATATATTGTATCGACAAATATTATGGCAGGGATCATTCCTAACATTGAGTTAGTGAACTCCACTGCTCCATTTGGCCTTGTTTTTGCCTATATGTTTGATGGTACAGCAGGTAAAATCGTAATGGCGCTTATGGCAGTATCCTGCTTTGGGGCCATTATGGGGTGGCAATTTACTTTGAGCCGTGTTTTTAAAAGCTGTGCAGAAGCAGGTTTCTTTCCTAAAGTATTTGCCCGGGTTAATCGCGTAGATTCTCCTGTACGGGGTATTTTTATTTTGTTGGCATTACAAGCTATTTTGGCTTTGATGACCACTGATGAAAGTTTAAATGAACAATTTGCACAACTTGTTAACCTAGCAGTTGTGACAAATGTATTTCCATATATTCTTTGTTGCGTGGCGGTGAACAAGATGCTATCTGTTGAAGGGGCTAGCGTCGGATTACGTCGTCTAATCTATGTGATGAGCGCCGTAGCTATTGCCTATGATAGTTATGCTATTTATGCATGTGGAGCAATTCCTGTACAAGGTGGGGCTTCCGTCATTTTATTTGGCTATGTAGCATACCAGGCAGCATTCCATTGGCGGCCTCGTCTAGTGAAAGCTATTGGTAAAAGCTCTGCTTATTAATAGCAACATACATAGTTTAAAAATGAAGATTTCATGAACTTTGATTTTCTTCATTTTTTCTTCATGAAGATTATTTACAATTGCACATATGATTAATTGTTACAGTATTAAATCTAAAACATTTAATACTGTAATTTTTAATTTAGGAATTATAAACAATTTTATTGATTATTTTATCGTGAAAAAGTAAAGGAAAAGAACATGTTAAAAACAACAGAAAAACAACAAACATTAAAAGCGGCAGTGTTGAGCGCTGTTATGGTTATGAGTGCTATTGGAATGAATGTAGCTGATGCTGCAGTGAATACGCCAGGTACAGGTGATGATAAAGGCATTGCGTATGGTGTTGGTGCCAATGCAAAAGGAATTCAGGCAATTGCTCTTGGTGTAAATGCCCAAAGTACAACTAATAATACAATTGCTATCGGTGAAAATGCCTATGCAGGGGACAAAGAGGGAGATGGTTCTGGTCAATCTGCCATCGCTATTGGTCGTGAAGCAAAAGCGTTAAAAAACCGAGGCGTAGCTATTGGTGATAGCTCTTCTGCAGACTGGTATGGTACAGCATTAGGTTCTCGCTCTGTAGCTGCGGCGAATAGCGTAGCTATCGGCGGTGGTAGCAATGGTTCTCACGCAGAAGCAAGTTTGAAAAACTCTGTAGCTTTAGGTACTTTTGCTAAAACAAAAGAAGGTGTTAACACAACGGAAGCTTCTGTTGAATCCAATGGAACAACATTAAAATTAACTGATTTTGCAGGTACTGTTACTAATGATGCTGGCAATAAAGTAAGTTATGTAGTTTCTGTTGGTGATGAAGGTAAAGAACGTCAAATTCATACCACCGCCGCAGGTCAAGTGACAGCTACATCTACAGATGCTGTTATTGGTAGCCAATTACATTCTGTAGCAGCAGCAGTGGCAAATATGGCTGGTTCTGTAAAAGACATCATTGGTGGTGATGCAACAGTAGATGAAACTGGTAAAATTACTGCTACTGATATTGGTGGAACAGGAAAAGCTACTCTTCATGAAGCTATTGAATCTGTAAAAAATACAGCCGATTCCTTGAAAACAGTATTAGGTGGCGAAACTGAAGTAGATAAAGATGGAGCTGTTACTGTTAAAGATCTTGGTGGTACAGGTAAAACAAATGTTAATGATGCCTTAAAAGCTGTAAAAACAGAAGTAAAAGCAGGTACCAATGTGACTGTTGCAGAATCAAAAGGTGCTAATGGTCAACCTGTATACACAGTAGCAGTAAAAGATGATCTTACATTAAATAGTGTAACAATAGGTACTACCAAAGTAGATGGAAGTGGAATCGCTGTTGACGGTAAGCAATTTGTCACAAAAGATGGAATCAATGCAAATAATACAAAGGTTACTAATGTAGCTAATGGAGACGTATCTGCAAATTCTAAAGATGCTATCAATGGTAGCCAGCTACATGAAGTAAAAGAAAGCATTGAATCTACTATTAATAAAAATTTAGAAGATATCAATACTAATATTACAAATGTCAATAACAAAGTTGATAACATTAACCAAAATATGGGTTCCATGGAAAGTCGTTTGAATTCTCGTATGGATAAAGCAGTAGCTGGTTCTGCAGCGTTAGCAGCATTACATCCATTAGAGTTTGATGGTAATGATACATGGAGTATCGCAGCTGGTTATGGTAACTACCATAGCGGTAATGCATTAGCTTTAGGTGCATTCTATCGTCCAAATGAAGATACTATGGTTAGCCTTGGCGGTACTGTAGGAAATGGTGAAAAATTATTTAATGTAGGGGTAAGCTTAAAAGTTGGTCAACGTGGACATATTCCTATGACTAAAGTAGCAATGGCAAAAGAAATTGATACATTAAAAGCTCAATTAGAAGCTCAAGATCAAAAAATTGCTATGCTTATGAATGCTATGGCTGCAAAATAATTAAATACATTTAAATAGTAAAAAAGAAAGTTGATATAAATTTATCGACTTTCTTTTTTTGTGAAAATTAATGTTGTATTTTGTTTTCTGATGAATCATAGAAAACCCTATATTCAAGGCTTTTGTGCCTTTGCGAAATGAATATTTTAAAACTTGATTTTAAATATCTAGTTATGCTATATTTGAAAAGCAATATACATAATAAAAGTATATGCTAGGTTTGTTGTGATCATGCATTATGCATTTCACATAATACTAATTATAGGTAAAGGACTGACACTAGTGTCAGTCCTTTCCTATTAGCATTATGTAACTCTAAAATTCAAAAATCTAAAAGCTAGTATGTATTGAATTTAACATTCTTTGATAGTTAATTCAGCTGTACAATGTGGACAGCGTGTTGCATCGTCAGCAATAGCTTCACGGCAATAGTCACATTTACGGATTTCCACCGGTGCTTCTGCAGGTGTAAATCGTTTAATTTGGCTGATGATAGCGAAAATACAAAAAGCAATGATAAGGAATTCAAAGACTGTATTTAAGAACATACCATAAGCCAAGACAGGGATACCAGCCGCTTTAGCTTCTGCTAAAGTCGCTGGAGCAGTACCAGTAGTTAAAGGGATGAATAGATTAGAAAAGTCCACTCCGCCTAATAATAATCCGATAGGAGGCATAACCACATCGTTTACTAAAGAAGTAACAATTTTACCGAAAGCGGCGCCAATGATAACGCCGACTGCTAAGTCTACTACATTGCCGCGCATGGCAAAGTCTTTAAAATCTTTCAAAAAGCTCATACTAATCTCCATTTCAAAATTCATACAATAAAAAGTATACCATACATTATAATAGAAATATATCGAAAAAGCTAGATGTAATCATGTACATGAAATAGTTGGATACACGACCTTGTATAGATTGTAAAAAAGCTGTCATACCGTTAGACGTTTAGGTCTAGGGATGACAGCTTTTGTATTAACGATGATGATCAACTTCTTGAATGTTTGCATAGTTCCGATATAATTCATTGGGTAATTTAGTAGTAATAATAGACGCCTTATCAATGGTGGCAAAAGTAACAGATGAAATGCGATCAAATTTAGATGGATCTGCTAAGACAAAGGCATTGTGACATTTATGTAATGCTTTTTCTTTCACAGCAGCATCGAGAGGATCTTCTGTGGTAAAGCCAGATTTATAACTTATACCATGAGCACCAAAGAAGCCTTGTGTAAAGTTATAGGAATCTAATTGATTAAGAGCTACACTACCGACAATAGATGATGAAATAGGATTTACAGTGCCACCTAATAAGATGACTTTCATATGCCGCGATGCTAAATGGGTAGCATGATGAATGCCATTAGTCACAAAGGTAGCATTGGTGTGCGGTACATAATGTAACACCATTTCAGTGGTACTACCAGCATCAATGAAGATAAAACCAGAGGAACTGATTAATTCAGAGGCAGCTAAGGCAATAGATTCTTTTGCATCGCGATACATAACGGATTTCGGGATTATATCTATATCCGTTGTGGTATGGTCAATGGTGAGGCTGGCAGCGCCACCGTGGACCTTTTGCAATAAACCTTTACTGTGGAGATAGGCTAAATCTCTGCGTATTGTAGGCGCTGAAGAAGATAAGGCTGTCACCAATTCGTGTACAGTGACCACCCGGTTTTGTTTCAAGCGTCGTAGAATCGCAGAATAACGTTCTTCAGGAAGCATAGTAAAATCACCTCCAATTTATGATTAACCTAATACTGCTTAGGAAAACGTACCTATTATTTTTCCTATATTCATGGTAATATAAATGGCAAATAAATTATAGTAGCCAATGATGGATTTCATCAAAATGTATAAAAGCAAAGGCTATATTTTGCGATAAATTAATAATCCGCTCTGTGCGGACAGGAATTGTATAATACAGATGAGGAGATATATATGAAAATAACAAAAATGCACGGTTTAGGAAATGATTTTATCGTTTTTTTTGATGATGGTACAGTACAATTTGATGTGACGGACATGGCACAACGTCTATGTGATCGTCATACGGGTATCGGAGCAGATGGTCTGGTCATTGTTATGCCTTCTAAGGTGGCAGATGTGCGTATGCGCATTATCAATTCTGATGGCAGTGAAGCTGAAATGTGTGGCAATGGCATTCGCTGTTTTGCGAAGTATGCCTACGACCGCAAGATCATTGATACAGAAGTGTTTACTGTAGAAACGTTGGCTGGTATTATGACGCCAACGATTATTGCTGAAAACGGTGTGGCTAAATTGGTGAAAGTCAACATGGGTAAACCTACATTTTCTGCGAAAGACATTCCTATGGACATAGAATCAGATAAAGTCATAGACTATACTATTGATGTAGACGGCACATCCTATGTGGTGAGTTCTGTACTGTTAGGGGTACCGCATACAGAAGTATTTGTAGAGGATGTAACAGCAGTTCCATTGACAGTATTAGGGCCGAAGATTGAAAAGCATCCACTTTTTCCAAAAGGAACAAATGTGAACTTTATACAAGTGGTGGACGAGAAAACTGTGAAAGTCCGTACTTGGGAGCGCGGTGCAGGGGCTACATTGGCTTGCGGTACAGGTTCTTGCTCTAGCGCTGTTATGGCTCATGAAAAAGGGTTAACTAGTCGATCTGTAGATGTGGAGTTATACCTAGGTGTTTTACATGTAGATTATGACGAAGATGGCACAGTATATATGACAGGACCTGCTACAGAAGTGTTTAGCTTGGAGTTGGAGGATGTCACTTGCTAGATGGGGACTAGCAATACAATGCGCTTCCAACACAAAAGAGGAAAGTTGATCAAGTGGAGTCAACTTTCCTCTTTTTGTATGAGTTATTATGAATTAGTTTTTAGCTGAACTTTCTTTCCAAACTTTTTCATAAATGCTGTCTGTGTCGTAGCATCTAATTTGTCTACGGTTAGAATTAAGCCGTCTACATTCGGTGTTGGTGTTACAGCTAGGATAGTGCCATGGGGCTCCAATTGACGATACAAGTAAGCGGCATCGGTTTGTAAATTGTCAAAGTCACCTAAGTTATAAGTACCAGTAGTAATGATGTGATTATCTAAGAAGTGTTTGTCTTTAATATAGGCGGTTTCTGCAGTGATAGCTTTCACATCGCTAGAAGATGTAAAGGAAATGACTAATTTACCATCACGCCAGAACATAGCGCCACGATGGTGGAAATCGTAATTCTCGCCAAATGTTTTCTTGATCAGAGCGCGTGCCGTTTCTTCCATTTGTTGTTGCTGAATTGTGCGCTGAATAGCAGTAGCTTCTTTAGAGAAAAGTAAACGATATGTAATTTCTGCAGCTTCACCACGAGTGATATATTTTTCTGGATTGAATAAGCCTTTTGTGCTGTAATTGATGAATCCCCATAAAGCTAGTTCACGTACTGATGATTGAGCCCAAGGAGCGATAAATTTCTGATCACTAAAGTGGATGGTATCGAGAGCTGTTGGGTCTTCAGTACGATATCCTTGGTAGTGTAAAAACTTATCAGCAACCACGGCAAATTCTTGGCGAGACATATATTGTTCTGGACGATACGTATTGTCACCATAACCGCTGATAATATTAGCTCTTGCTACACTTTCAATAGCTAGAGAAGACCAACGGTCGGAAGTGATGTCTGAAAATGAACTAGCTAACATAATAGATGGAGTATCTCCAATCATATTGCTAAATAAAGAGGCAGCTTCCTCACGAGATAGTGGGTCATTGGGTTTGAATGTGCCATTACGATATCCACTCATTAAACCTTCTTTTGTCATTTTAGTAATTGATTCATAAGCCCAAAAGTTACTAGGTACATCAGTAAATCGATATTTTTGTACTCGATCAAAGGTAGAAATCGTATTTGGTTGAGAATATGTAAATGTGTTAGGTGTGGTTACCATAGTGCTTGTAGATAGTGAGTTGCTAGTTTGTGCTTGTAATAATACTACAGGCAATACAGTTAGCAATAGTGCAGAATAAATGCGTTTCATGGTGTGCCTCCGAATTAGGAAACTAAAAATGTTTTACTATATGTATCATACCATATTTGAAAGATTCACTCCATGCGAAAAGAGTGATATTTATCAATGAATTTACTATAGAAAAAATTGAATTATAGAGCGATGGTTATCTCTTTCATGAGTTTTGGTTATAGCACTAGTTTTAAGTAGGAATTAGAGACTGAAAAGACATGTGTGTTTTAATAGAAGATTTGATATGTATTAAAATACATAAAAATTATATAATCCTTGATGCTATAAGGATTGATGAGACTAGGGAAAACGTGTGATTTTTGCTACAAATGAGCTGGTTGATAATGACTAGCAAAATGGTATAAAAATGGCTTCTTGCTAATATTGCAAGTCTTTTGTAATTACAGAAAAATTACTATATAATAAAATCATCGGAAAACTATTTAGAACCTACTGTTCTAATAGTACATAGATGGAAAACGATTGTTGCATTTCGCCAATCAAGTGATAGTAGTTTACTTTAAAGTTGAGGATGTGAAAAAATGAAAATTCATTTATTTCAACAATGTTTGATTGATATGTTCTACCCTCATGTAGGCATGGCAGGTGTAAAGGTTCTTGAAAACCTTGGCTGCGAATTAACAGTTCCTAAAAAGCAAGTGTGCTGTGGTCAGATGTTTGTTAACTCTGGTTACAACGAAGCTGCAAAAGGAGCTATTAAAAATACAATTGAACAATTTGAAAATGCTGACTATGTAGTGAGCATGTCTGGCTCTTGTGCGTTCGCGATTCGCGATGAATATCATCATATTTTAAAAGATGAACCAGAGTGGTT
>OBVS01000264.1_pt1 | contig 18042 bp, 10 predicted proteins | sample 1476211 | NCBI WGS metagenome assembly OBVS01 (sample SAMEA2580025, study PRJEB22360) | human gut metagenome | biome: human gut; feature: human-associated habitat; material: faeces | place: Denmark | collected 2008/2010 | reverse complement strand
ATGGCATTACTCTTATTCACAATAATACGACTGCGGTACTTGAGGGGATTTATCTTAAACGTAAGTTGAAATTACCTTTGATTTGGCATGTGCATGAAATTATCGTCAAACCAAAAGCAATCTCTGATTTCATCAACTTTTTGATGGGGCGCTATGCGGATACGATTGTGACAGTTTCAAATGCTGTTGCTAATCATGTCAAGCAGTCTCGTTTTGTAAAAGATGACCAAGTTCAAGTCATCTATAATGGTGTTGACAATGCTGTTTATCAGGTGATGGATGCTAGTGCGGTCCGTGATCAGTTTGGTATCGCCCAGGATGCTTTGGTGATCGGAATGGTTGGTCGAGTGAATGCTTGGAAAGGTCAAGGCGACTTCCTAGAAGCTGTGACGCCAATCTTACAGGCTAATCCAAAAGCAGTAGCCTTTTTGGCAGGAAGTGCATTTGAAGGTGAAGAGTGGCGCGTGGAGGAGTTGGAGAAGGCTATATCAGACTCACCAGTAGCTGGACAAATCAAGCGAATTGACTATTATAGCAAGACAACAGAACTCTATAATATGTTTGATATCTTTGTCTTGCCAAGTACCAATCCAGATCCACTACCAACAGTCGTACTAGAAGCGATGGCTTGTGGTAAACCTGTAGTCGGTTACCGTCATGGTGGTGTCTGTGAAATGGTTAAGGAAGGCGAAAACGGCCTTCTTGCCACACCAAATCAACCTTCTGAATTATCCAAGGCTATTCAAGAATTGGCTGAGAACACTGAGAAGAGAGAACAATTTGGAAAGGCATCTGTTAAACGCCAAAAAGAACTATTCTCATTACAAAGTTATATTCGGAATTTTTCGGAGTTGTATAAGAAATATTAAATAATCAAATTCGCTGAAAAAAGGATTATATCCGAGCTGATTTAAAGATTTACCATATATCATTGAATGTTGTAAGTCAGTTAGATCAGATAGGAGAAGAATTAGAGTAGAATAAAAAATTAGGTAAATAATCTATGAAACCACTATTAACTGTCGTCATTCCAGTATATAATGTTGAAAGATATTTAAAACGTTGCATTGAAAGTGTTCTTGCCCAAGAATGGAAGGACTATGAGATTCTACTTGTTGATGACGGGAGTACTGATCATTCTCCTCAAATCTGTGATGACTATGTTAAGGATTATGACTTTATCTCAGTTATTCATAAAGAAAATGGTGGACTTTCTGAAGCACGGAACACAGGTATTTCTCATGCCAAAGGAGAATATGTTTATTTTCCTGATTCAGATGATTGGATTGAACCAGATACCTTTATAGCGTTAGCAGAAGCGCTAGAATCTCTAGAGTTTGATATTATTTCTTTTAATCGTGAGTTTGTGAAGGGTGAAGAAGATGCTATAGTTTCAGAACCAGAAGTGACCCAAGTATTTGAAGGTAAAGATGCTTTTGTGCAAATGCTGAAGCATCGTTATATTACTGGGTTTGCTAATGATAAAATCTATCGAAAATCATTATTCACTGATCATAACATTCAGTTTCCAATTGGGAAATACTATGAGGATCTTGGCACTAATTACAAACTGTTTCTTGTGGCTAAGAAGGTCTATGCAACTAATCAAAAATACTATCACTACTTAATTGACAACCCAGATTCTATTACACAGTCTTGGAATGAAAAAAAGTTTAGAGATATGTTTGGATTTTATAAAGAAATGTTTTATTCAGATTTTGTATGTTCGCAATTAAATCAAGAAGAGTTGCATATCTCACAACTTTATTATGTAAATGGATTGATTCACATACTAGCAAGTTTGTATAAATCTAAATTAGACAAAGAATATATAGACATTACTGATGAAGTGAAACAAGAATTGCTTAAGAATAGTGTTTCTCTTTCTCAAATGAAAGACCAACCAAATAAGTTAAAATATGTACTGTATAGACTTAAAGTATTAAAACTAGCCTTCAGTATACAAAACGTTTTTTGATGTTGTTTTAAGAAATCATTCTGAGATTTTTAGACAAGGGTTTGGCAAATGAAGTTTGGACTATTTTATTTGATAAAGAAAAGTAACATAATATTTTTGGTCTTTCTTCTTTTTTATTGTATCGGAATAATGGACTTTTAACAAAAAAATTATATAGTTAGACCGGCCAAACAATTATTTTATAGGTGATTTAACATGGAAGAAAAAATTGATTTTGTTGTACTTTGGGTTGATGGAAATGATCCTGACTTCATTAGAGAAAAAAATAAATATACGTCTAATAGTTTGCAGGTTGATAATGATGGAAATAATCTGCACCGTTATAGAGATTATGGAACATTCAATTATTGGTTTCGGATGGTAGAGAAGCATGCACCGTGGGTAAATAATATTTATCTTATAACTAATGGTCAAAAACCGGAATGGTTAAATTTAAATCATCCTAAACTAAAATGGGTTAGGCATAGTGATTTTATGCCTGAGGAATATTTACCAACATTTAATTCTGCTGCAATTGAGTTGAATTTACACCGCATTGAAGGTTTATCAGAGAACTTTGTTTTTTTTAACGATGACATGTATTTGATTCAAGATGTTAAGCCTGATGATTTTTTTGTCAACGGACAACCGAGGCTATTGGCTGTTTATGAAGCCTTGGTTCCGTGGTCATCTTTTTCCAAAGTTTATTTTAATAATGTAGAAGTTTTATATAGACATTTTTCAAATAAAAAAGCCTTGAAACAGTCGCCGTTTAAGTTTTTCAATTTTAAATATGGTCAATTGGTTTTAAAAAATATTTTGTTATTTCCATGGAAGATAACTGGATACTATAATCAGCATACACCAGTTCCAATAAAAAAGAGTACACTAATTCATTTATGGAATGTAGAAGAAGACATTTTTGTTCAAACATCTAAACATAAATTTAGAGACTATAATACGGATATAAATCATTATTTATTATGTTATTGGCAAATTGAAAGTAATGATTTTCAACCATCTACTAAAAATTTTGGAAAATCAATTTCAATTACCGCTGTTGATCAGCTTCCTAAATTATTATCGAAAAAAAAGACAAAATTACTTTGTGTCAATGATGATATGGCGATGACAGAAAATGACTTGGAGAAATTTTCTAAGATATTGTCTAATCGTTATCCTGACAAGTCTCAATTTGAATTGTGATTCAATGTATTAGTTACTGGAGTAAATAGATGAAAACTAAAATTTTACAAATGGGGGCAGACAATTTCGGAGCAGGAGGTAGGTCTGTAATAGCCTATAACTTGACTCGTCCCTTAACAGACGACTTTCAAGTTGACTTTTTGGCTATTGGAAAATTGAAGAACCCTAGTTTTCATCGAATAATTGAAGAAAACGGGGGACAGGTTCAACATGTTAAGGAAGCATCAAGTAAAATAAAAAGGCTAAGAAATATCTACTCTATTTTAAAAAAAGAAAAGTACGATATTGTTCATATTAACGCAGATGATGCTATCGAGGGGTTATTTAATATTATTCTGTCAAAGCTTGTAGGTGCAAAAATAGTACTTCATGCTCACACTACTTCATCTAGTCGTGGTAAGGGTTTTGTTGGCAGATTAAAAATGTTAACGGCAAGAAAAATAATTAAGTTTCTTGTTGATTATAAGTTGGCCTGTTCACTTGAAGCAGCGAATTATTTGTATGGCGATACTGATTTGTCTGATGTGGCGATACTGAAAAATGGTATTGTAATCAATGACTTTTTATATAATGAAGAGTTAAGGCAAAAGGTACGAGAGAATCTAAATATTCCAGTGGAGGCTACCGTTTTAGGTACTGTCGGGAGAATGTCATATGAAAAAAATCCTGAATTTATAGTTGACCTAATACATACTTTTTTTCTCAAGGTACCTAATTTTTATTTTATATGGATTGGTGATGGTGAAGAACGAGCTAATATAGAAACGCTGCTAGACGAAGAAATAAAATTAGGAAGGGTTTTATTGCTTGGAAAACAAGAACAACCAGCACAATATTTACAAGCAATGGATGTTTTTTTGTTACCTTCTTTCTATGAAGGATTTGGAATCGTGAATATTGAAGCACAAGCATCTGGACTACCTTGTGTGGTAAGTTCTGCTGTTCCAGAGTCAGCATCGGTTAATTCAAACTTTTATAGATTATCATTATCTGATGGTGTTGAAAAGTGGTCAGATTTTATCACCTCTATGAGTTATGAACGCCTTCCATATGGTTCTAGAGAAAAAATAAAAGAAGCTGGATTTGATATAGAGGATAGCGCTAGAAAATTACGAATAATCTATCAGGAATTAGCGAAGTAAAACAAAAGGAGATTCTATGTACTCATTAATTATTACTGATTACAAATCAATGAGTGATACAGTAGATTATATAAAAAAGTTTATTGATATATATGTCGGGAATGATGTACATTACATTATCGTAGATAATAGTGCGGAAGAATTGGGGAAACAATTCTTACAAGATTCTAAAGTTGAATTTACTTCCTCTGCTTTTAATGGGAAAAAAGTTTATTCTTTTGAAATTTCACAAAGGAAAATTTATATAATTGATTCCAATGAAAATGGTGGATACTCTAAAGGCAATAATTTAGGTGCAAAATTTGCAATTCAGAACTTTGATACACGCTATCTAGTTTTTTCAAACAATGATTTAGAGTTTCCTAATGGTTTACAGTTGAATGAATGTAAAACTATCATTGAAACGAGCGATCATCCAATAGGTATAGTTGGTCCTAAGATTCTCACTCCTCAAGGAGATATTCAAAGTCCTCGTAAGCGGATGAATTTTGTAGAAGAGATGATACTTCAGGATTATAATAGGCAGTGGTTTAATAGTAAGATACATAAATGGATTGATATTGACTATACTGCTCCTGAGGGTGAGACTGGATGGGTTAGTGGTAGCTTTATGTTTGTTTCTAGAAATGCTTTTGAAGCAGTATCAGGATTTGATGAAAATATTTTTCTCTATTGTGAAGAAATGATTTTAAGTGAAAGAATGAGGAATAAGGGATACATGACTTATTTCTATCCTGAATGGACAATTTATCATTATCATAGAGGAGCGCATAATCCTGAGTCAGAGAAAATTGGCCGTGTATCAAAAAAATACTATTACAGAGAATATAGAGGGGCATCTAAACTTTCTTTGAAAATATCTGATATGTCCTACTTCTTATGTAAAAAGATATATCGATTGAAAAAAATATTGGATGGTACGTATTTCAAGGAGAAAAAACATTGAAATTTAATAAATATCTTTTTCTATTTTTACTATTTTTCTTGATTGAATTCAGAGGTTTTTATCTAGTAAGTTGGCCGAATTTACTGGGAGGAGCGGCCAGTAATAAATTAGGAGTTGCATTCTATTCTTTAATATTATTTTTGGCATACTTTATCTATAATAAAGGGAAACTTAAACTAGGTATTTTTGGAAATTATATCCTAATCTTTTTTCTAATTCTGTTTTTTAATTCGCTTGTGTCAATGTATTTATTTGATTACTCGATTACGCAAGTATTGTGGGATGTTCTTCCTTATTCAATTTTACTCCTTTATTTTCCTCTTTGCGAGATATTTAAGACAGAAAGAAACTATAAGCTTTTTGTTAAAATCGGTCAGATAACCATTTCAATAGTATCAATATTATTTGTTATGCAAGTATACAGATATCATGGCTTGCAAACATTGTTTTTGAAAATTGAAGAGATTATTCCTATAAGTTATATTTATAATTTAACAGTACCTTTACGTATTTATAGTGTTTTTGAGGGACTTGTTCGGGTATTTGTTATATTGGTGGCATGGAAAATTATTGCAAATCATTTTAAAAAATCATTTTTTGATATAGTTAGTTTATTATTGATGTTAGTTGCTATTTTTTATGTTGATCAGTCGAGATACTATTTGGTGACTGTACTAATAGTCATTCTTTCAATGTATTTCATATACAATAAGCGTAGACTAACTCTATCCTCATTATTATGGACTCTTATTTTAGGGACGGCGGGTTTATTCATTATTTCAAATAAATTTGGTTCAATATCTGATAGTATTTCGGATAACACCGGCTCCTCTTTTGCTCGAACAGGTGCAATAGAATATTATTTTAATAAAATTTTTACTTATCCATTTGGTTTAGGATTGCATACTCCGGAAAAGGGCACTTCTTTATATTATTTTATAAAAGGGCCTGATGGATTTTTTAATTATGATGATATCGGGATATTTGGAACATTAGGTTCTTTGGGGGTGCCAGGGTTTGTATGGTATATCCTTTTGACTATAAATTTAATTATGACGTGGGTAAAGAAACTTAGTTCCAACGTATTAATAACAGGCCTACTGATTAGTTTTCTGATGAGCCTTCCAATCATGTCATATATTGATAGACCTCGGATTATTGCGTTAACGTTGACACTAGTTATTATCAATAATGAATCTGCAAAATTAAACAGAGATGGAGAGTTAATAGATGACTAAAAAAATGGGAGTGAATGCGGCTTTAAATTTATTTAAAACAGCACTTTCAATTATATTCCCTTTAATCACTTATCCCTATATCAGTAGAATATTAGGTGTGGAGAACCTAGGAAAAATTAATTATACAGCTTCTATTGTAGGTTACTTTTCTTTAGTTGCTGCACTTGGGATCTCTACTTATGCTATTAGGGAAGGGGGGCGTATTAGATCTGATTCTAAGAAATTAAGTCATTTAGGTAATCAAATTTTTACTATAAATATTTTATCGACGATAGTATCCTATCTGTTGTTAGTATTAGTTGTATGCTTATTTATTCCGAATAGAGAATATCAAATTCTGATTTTTATTCAAAGTTTGACAATTGTTTTTACAACACTCGGAGTGGACTGGATAAACGTTCTTTTTGAGGATTTCCTTTATATTACGATTAGAAGTATCATTATACAAATTTTATCGTTGATATTGATGTTTGTTCTTGTTAAAACAGCTAGTGATTTATATCTATATACATTTATCTCAGTAATTGGTTCAGGGATATCTTGTATTTTAAATTTAATCTATTGTAGAAAGTATTTAAAACTCTCTCTTGTTTGGAGACTTGATCTAGTAAAGCATTTTAAGCCAATTATTGTCTTGTTTTCTGGTGGTCTAGTAATTAGTATCTATGCTAATTCTGATATGCTAATATTAGAGTGGTTTAAAGGAGCATATTACGTTGGATTGTATGCTGTTGCAGCCAGAGTATATACAATATTAAAAAATTTATTAGCTTCAATCTATTCTGTTACAATACCTAGGTTGTCACATTTGTTTGGAGAACAGAAAATTGACGAATTTAAAAAAAGTTATACTCAAATACTTTCAGTGGTAACTCTAATCTTAATTCCAATGAGTGCAGGTCTTATTGTCCTATCTAGGGAAATTATTTTATTTTTAGGTGGAATAAAATTTATCGATGCCACTTTAACATTACAGTTACTAGCAATTAGTTTAATTGGAGCCATATTTGGTGGGATATTAACTTATGGGCTTAATATACCTATCGGACGTGAAACTGTAAACTTAACAGGAGCTCTATATGGAATTGTTGTAAATATCGGAATTAGTCTTCTTTTAATTCCAGTATTTTATCAGAATGGTGCTGCAGTAGCAACGATTGCATCAGAATTTTTTATTGTTTTATATAACTTTCTGGTTGTAAGAGAAAGCGGGAAGTACATTAATTTTGTACTATGGAGACAGAACTTAGTTCAAGCTTTACTAGGTTTCTTTTCAATAATAGTCATTGGTTTTGGGTTTAAGTTATTCGTAACTAATTCACTTCTTTTAATTTTTAGCATTACTTTAGTAAGCTTAATCATCTATTTATTAGAGCTCAAACTTTTAAAAAATCCATTGTTAGATCATATTTTAGATATAGCTAAACATAAATTTAGGAGGGGTTAGTTTGAAGATTGTAATTCCAAGAATTATTCATAACAAAGAACAATTGACCTGGGATTGGTCTGGTACAATAACTAATATTAAAAAGTATTTAGGAAAATACGAGATTGTTGAGGAACAGAATATTTTTTATACTTTTAGAATGAATGTGCACAAAGTGCTTGTTCGTTTAGGTATTAGAAAATCTGATATGAACATGACGTATATAAAATATGCTGAAAATCAAGTTCATCTCTCTCCAAAGGATGTTTGTCTTACATTTGATGAGTTTCCTTTATCTTTTCCTGATAATCCAGTGTATATCTATCAAGACTTGAATCTTCATTATTTGATAGAGAGTTCTCAAAACAATAGTCAATCATTCAAATATAGTGGTTTTCAAAACGTCTCGGCAGATATTCTAGATAGTCGAATGAGAAAACAGGAAACATTTTATAATCAAGCCACTGGAATATTTACTATGAGTAAATGGTTTTCAGATTACCTAATAGCTCAACAAGGGCTTCCAGTTGAAAAAGTTCATTACGTGGGAGCGGGAACAAATATGGACAACCTATTACTTGAGCACTCACATAAGGGACGAAATAAATTTTTATTTATTGGCAAAGATTTTTTGCGTAAAGGTGGAAATCTTGTTTATAATGCTTTTGTTTATTTGCAAAATAATCTCATGCCAGAGGCAGAGTTGTACATTATAGGTCCCTCAGATGCACCGATGGAATTTAACAATCCGAATGTTTATTTTTTAGGGAATCTACTAGCTGATAAGGTGCAATATTATTATAATCTTTGTGATGTATTTGTTTTACCTTCTCGATTTGAAGCATTTGGAATTGTGTTTGTTGAAGCTCTTTGCTATGGTTTACCATGTATTGGACGTAATTTAATGGAAATGCCAAATCTAATTCAAAATAATGAAACAGGATTATTAATACCTGCTGAAGAGGAAAACCCACGGGTTTTAGCTGATAAAATGTATAATCTAATAAAAGATGAAAGCTTCTTTAGAAATGTTCAGATGAAACAAGATTATTATAAAGCAGAATATTCGTGGGACACAGTTGCAAAAAGAATGATTTCAGTGATGAAACAGGATTTAGATCAGGTATAATTCTTTTTCTAATTAAATTTTTGACAACTACCGATTGTAGTAAATAATTTATTTGGGATATGAAAAATAGTTTAATAGCAAAAGAAGTCAGATAGACTTCTTTTTTTAGTTTTTCAAAAAATATCACTAATTTTAAAAATTTGCCTTATAAAACTTTTCATCGCTGAAACCGTGTGGTAAAATGATTAACGTATAAAATTTGTATAAAGGGAAGTTTATATGAAAAAGAAAGATCTTATTTTTTATGCCGGAGCGGCAGTCTTGATGGCTGTATCTGCTCAGGGAGTCAGTGCAGATGAACTGGTTTCAAACGAGGCTGCTACTACTGAAGGCAACCAAGTCCAAGCTGAAAAAGCGCCAGAAGTGGCCGTTGCTGAAAAGTCGGTAACACCTGTCGCAAGCAACTATGCAGCACCAGCAAATGTGACCGAACAGCCTGTAGCACCTGTGAACAAGGTCGCGGCTTCAGAAAGTGGGGCTCCATCTGTAGAGAAAGCTACAGAAGCATCGACTACTGAGAAAGAAGAAACTCCTCTTCAGTCTAATACAGGAAGCACGACCTTCTTTAACACAGGCGCTCACGCTCCAGCTGGTCGTTCAACAGATGTGGCGGTTCAGCCAAAATCATTCGTTGATGTGAGTAGCCATAACGGAGACATTAGTATTGGAGACTACCGTACCCTAGCTAATAAAGGCGTGGGCGGTGTCGTTGTCAAATTGACAGAAGACACTTGGTACAAGAACCCGAATGCGGAGAACCAAATTCGTAATGCACAAGCTGCGGGTCTGCAAGTATCGACCTACCACTTCTCACGCTATACTTCTGAGGAAGCAGCGCGTGCAGAAGCGCGATTCTACATTGCAGCTGCACAACGTTTGAGTTTGCCAAAGAATACCCTCATGGTCAATGACTTTGAGGATGCCAAGATGCAGCCAAACATTAACCGCAACACCCAAGCTTGGGCTGACGAAATGCGCAAAAATGGCTACACCAACTTGATGTTCTACACCAGTGCTAGCTGGTTGGATGAAAACAACCTTCGCAAGAAAGGTCCTGTTAACACCGCTCAATTTGGGCTTCAGAATTTCTGGGTTGCTCAATACCCTTCTCCAAAACTGTCTGTAAACGATGCGAAAAGCTTGCGTTACAATGGGAAAGCTGGCGCGTGGCAGTTTACTTCTCAAGCGGAATTGCTTCCAGGAAAACACCTCTTTGACCACAGTGTGGACTATACCGGTCGCTTTACAGCGAACGCAAAACCTGCAGCGGATCCAACAGAAGGCAGCTTAAGTGGGAAGATTGACATTGTCAATAACGATACTATGACGGGCCGCTTTGACGTTGTCATCTCAAATGTTAAGGCACCAAATGGAGTTCGAAGTGTTTCTGTACCGATCTGGTCAGAAACAGGTGGTCAAGATGACCTTGTTTGGTATACAGCCAACCGTCAAGCAAACGGAACCTATACTGTTAATGTAAAAGCGTCCGATCATAAAAACTCAACCGGTCTTTATAATGTTCACCTTTACTATGTTCAGAACAATGGACAAATGACGGGTGTGGGTGGAACAACGACAAATGTTTACATCGGAAAACGACCAGAGGATTTAAAACCAAGTGGCACGCTAACGATTGAGAATAATAATGCTGAAACAGGAACCTTTGATGCAGTTATTCGCAATGTAGTAGCTCCAAATGGCTTGAAAGAAGTTTTGATACCAACCTGGTCAGACAAGAACTGGCAAGATGATCTAGTATGGCACAAAGCAGTTCGTCAAAGTGACGGAAGCTACCGAGCTACCATCAAAGCCTCAGATCATAAAAATGAAGATGGTAAGTACAACGTCCATGTCTACTATGTAGATCAAAATAATCAACGGAACTACATAACAGAAACCACGACATACATCACAAAGACTGCGACAGAAGTACACCACGTTAAACCAAGTGGCACGTTAACGATTGAAAATAATAATGTTGAGACGGGCACGTTTGATGCAGTTATTCGCAATGTAGTAGCTCCAAACGGATTGAAGGAAGTCTTGATCCCAACCTGGTCCGACAAGAACTGGCAAGATGATCTAGTCTGGCATAAAGCAGTTCGTCAAAGTGATGGAAGCTACCGTGCGACTATCAAAGCCTCAGACCATAAAAATGATGACGGTAAGTACAACGTCCATGTCTACTATGTGGATCAATCTGACAAACGAAACTACATCACAGAGACTACAACAGAAGTACACCACGTAAAACCAAGTGGCACGTTGACGATTGAAAATAATAATGTTGAGACGGGCACGTTTGATGCAGTAATTCGTAATGTAGTAGCTCCAAACGGATTAAAAGAAGTCTTGATCCCAACATGGTCAGACAAGAACTGGCAAGATGATCTAGTATGGCACAAAGCAGTCCGTCAAAGTGATGGAAGTTACCGTGCAACTATCAAAGCCTCAGACCATAAAAATGAAGATGGTAAATACAATGTCCATGTTTATTATGTAGATCAAAATAACCAACGGAACTACATTACAGAAACCACGACAGAAGTGCGTCAAGCCCGCCGTTCTGGTACAATCTTGATCCAAAACAACAACAAGGATACAGGTACCTTTGACGTCATTATCAAGGATGTATACAGTCCTAAAGGTGTGCGGACTGTTCAAGTTCCTACATGGTCGGATAAGGATGGACAGGATGATCTCCGCTGGTACGAAGCGACTCGTCAAGCAAACGGAGACTACAAGGTATCGGTCAAAGCGAGCGATCATAAGAACTCTACTGGTAAATACCATATTCACCTTTATTACATTCAAAATGATGGTTCTCGTGTAGGTGTTGGTACCACGACTACAGAAGTTGAATTCCGAAATGCCCAGACCAAGACGCAAGCTGCTATCAAGAATGTCAATGCAACGAACGGGACTTATACAGTAGCTGTAGATCAGGCACCTCAGGGACGTCAGATTAAGAATATTCGTGTCGCAGCTTGGTCTAAAGCGCACCAAGAAAATCTATACTGGTATTCCGCAACACCGACAGGTATGCATACAGAGATCACTGTCTCTGCCAATAACCACGGTAATGAAGCGGGCAACTACACCACTCACGTCTATGTAGACTACAAAGATGGGGGAGTTGAAGGTTTTAACCTCGGTCAGACAGCCTTGTCTCCACGAAATCAAAAGGTGAATCCACAAACAACCTATTATTCTCAACGGGATCCTCGTTGGGCTGGGAAATATTACGGTGTGAGCAATGTCGATCAGTCAGGTTGTGTGCCAACCTCCCTTGCTATGACCTTTACAGATATCCTAGGTAGAACTATTTTGCCAACAACAGTAGCTGATTATCTCTACAACAATACTGATTCATTCAACAAAGGTGAAGCAGGAACAGATTCTGATGGGATTGTAGCTGCCACTCGTAACTGGGGCTTGAAGAGCCAATTGATTAATGGAGCTGGAGGCATTGCAGAAGCTCTCATGGCTGGCAAGCATGTACTTGCTGCGGTAGGCAATAGCCAATTCACTAGCGATCCTTATACTCATGAATTGGTCTTGCATGGTTATGACAATGGAAGAACCTATGTTCGCGATCCTTATAATAGTGGCAACAACGGCTGGTACTCCATTAACTATCTTCACTCCATTAAGAGTAAAGATCCGATGGATAATAAGCTTGGAGCACCTTTCTTCTCAATTTTTGCATAAGCTAATCAGAAGGCCAATCTGGCCTTCTTTTTTTCTTTAAAAATAGGATTCTTCTCATGATATTGTTTCTTGATCTGGCGGTTTGTGCTATAATACTACTATGTGGGTACAATCCGTATAAAAAATTGTAAGGGAAGATACATGAAAAAGAAAGATCTTATTTTTTATGCTGGGACAGCTGTTTTGTTAGCTTTTTCGACACAACAAGTCAAAGCCGATGAGCAACATGCGTCCGATCAAACACCAGAAAATACATCAGCTGTCGTTGCAACAACAACTTCATCAGAAGCGCAGAATACTGTAAGCGAAGGAGTGGGAGTTGAGAAAGGTATTCAGACAGAAAATACCGTTGCAGCAGAGGCAACACCTGCCACACCGACTCTTAGCAATAACCAGTCTTCTGACAAGGGCACTAGCGACAAGGTTGCATCAGAGAAACCAGCACCAACTGTGGTAGTTAGTCGCGCACCATATGGCGCACGCGCACGAGTGGTAGAATCAGAAGATAATAGTTTGCCGGTTGAGAAAGTAGAGAAACCAAGTGGCACGCTAACAATTGAAAATAATAATGTTGAAACAGGAACCTTTGATGCAGTTATTCGCAATGTAGTAGCTCCAAATGGCTTGAAGGAAGTCTTGATCCCAACCTGGTCAGATAAGAACTGGCAAGATGATCTAGTATGGCACAAAGCGGTTCGTCAAAGTGACGGCAGCTACCGAGCAACTATCAAAGCCTCAGATCATAAAAATGAAGATGGTAAATACAATGTCCATGTTTATTATGTAGATCAAGCTGACAAACGAAATTACATCACAGAGACTACAACAGAAGTACACCACGTAAAACCAAGTGGCACGTTGACGATTGAAAATAATAATGTTGAGACGGGTACCTTTGATGCAGTTATTCGCAATGTGGTAGCTCCAAATGGCTTGAAAGAAGTCTTGATCCCAACCTGGTCAGACAAGAACTGGCAAGATGATCTAGTATGGCACAAAGCAGTCCTTCAAAGTGATGGAAGCTACCGTGCAACTATTAAAGCAGGCGATCATAAAAATGAAGATGGTAAGTACCATGTCCACGTCTACTATGTGGATCAAGCAGACAAACGAAACTACATCACAGAAACCACTACAGAAGTACACCACGTAAAACCAAGTGGTACTTTAACAATTGAAAATAATAATGTTGAGACGGGTACCTTTGATGCAGTAATTCGTAATGTAGTAGCTCCAAACGGATTAAAAGAAGTCTTGATCCCAACATGGTCAGACAAGAACTGGCAAGATGATCTAGTATGGCACAAAGCAGTCCGTCAAAGTGATGGAAGTTACCGTGCAACTATCAAAGCCTCAGACCATAAAAATGAAGATGGTAAATACAATGTCCATGTTTATTATGTAGATCAAAATAATCAACGAAACTACATCACAGAAACCACTACAGAAGTACACCACGTTAAACCAAGTGGCACTGTCACCATTGAGAACAATAATTCTGAAACAGGCACATTTGATGCAGTTATTCGTAATGTTGTTGCACCAAATGGCTTGAAGGAAGTCTTGATTCCAACCTGGTCAGACAAGAACTGGCAAGATGATCTAGTATGGCACAAAGCAGTCCGTCAAAGTGACGGCAGCTACCGTGCAACGATTAAGGCAAGCGATCATAAAAATGAGGATGGGAAGTACAATGTCCATGTCTACTATGTAGATCAAAATAACCAACGAAGCTATATTACAGAAACTACGACAGAAGTGCGTCAAGCCCGCCGCTCTGGCACGATCCTAATCCAAAACAACAACAAGGATGCGGGTACCTTTGACGTCATCATCAAGGATGTCTACAATCCTAAAGGTGTGCGGACCGTTCAAGTCCCTACTTGGTCTGATAAGGACGGCCAAGATGATATTCGCTGGTATGAAGCGACTCGCCAATCAAATGGAGACTACAAGGTATCGGTCAAAGCGAGCGATCACAAGAACTCTACTGGTAAGTACCATATCCACCTCTACTATATCCAAAATGATGGTTCTCGTGTAGGTGTTGGTACCACGACTACAGAAGTGGAGTTCCGAAATGCCATGACTAAGACGCAAGCTTCTATTAAGAATGTCAATTCTGGTGCTGGAACCTATACGGTAACAGTGGATCAAGCGCCTCAGGGACGTCGGATTAAGAACATCCGTGTCGCAGCCTGGTCTCAAGCGCACCAAGAAAATCTTTTCTGGTATTCAACAGCACCTTCTGGTATGCATACAGAAGTGCAGGTCTCTGCAGCAAATCACCAGTACCAATCAGGTAACTATACCACTCACGTCTATGTGGATTATGTCGATGGTGGCGTTGAAGGCTTTAACCTGGGTCAAACAGCCCTTCATCCCCGTGCGACAGTAGATCAAACTGCTTTTAGTCCTCGTGTAACGAATGGACAACGGGACCGTGTCTTACGGGCAGCAGCTAGTCTAGTGGGCGTTCGTGGCGGCACTGCAGCTCACCAACAATTGATCAATGATTATAACAGTGTTAAACCACTTCCAGTTGGTTATGCAGTGAAGACGACCGATGACTGGTGTGATATCTTTGTCACAACAGTCTTCCAGCGGGAAGGTTTGAGCGGTTTGATTGGCCGTGAATGTGGAGTCGAACGTCACATCCAGATTTTCAAACGCTTGGGTATTTGGAATGAGGATGGTACCACTACACCAAAAGCAGGGGACATCATCACCTTTAACTGGGATCAAAATAGCCAACAAAACAATGGCTTTGCGGATCACATCGGAATTGTTGAGAGCGTCTCAAATGGGATCATTCATACCATTGAAGGAAACTCCAACAACCAAGTCCGTCGCAATACCTATCGGATCGGTCATGGCAATATCCGTGGATTTGCAACTCCTCGCTATCAATAATAAAAAAGAAGCCCTGTGGCTTCTTTTAAAATGTAGACAAACTATTTTAAAGTAAAATAAATTAAGCGATCCTGCTAAGAAATAAAAATGAGTTACAATTTTTAGATTGAATCAAGAAAATACCGAAACTTTCCGCTGTGAGTAAAGTGCCTGAAACAATAACGATTCAGGCACTCGGAATTATTGAGACCTTAGGCTCAATAATTAGTCATGGAACTTCTTTGAAGTTCGCTGACGTCCGTACTCACTTAAGGAAAGTCTCTAAGAAGACTATTTCGGTTCTTTTCTCATTTTTTCAACCCTTCTTCGAAACTCTTGGAAGGGGCCTCGACTTGGATGGTTTCAAGGGTTAATGGATTGGTAAAGGTCAAGCGGTGAGCATGGAGCATGAGTCGCTCTCCGCGTGCAGGGTTATAGAGAGGGTCTCCGACAATCGGGTGCCCATGATGGGAGAGATGCACCCGGATCTGATGGGTGCGCCCCGTCTTGAGCTGGCATTTGACCAGGCTGTTTCGCCCGATTTTTTTCAGTTGCGTCACCTGAGTTTCTGCATACTGACCTTTTCGTGGATCGACCAGGCGCTTGCGCCGATCGTGGCGATCGCGTCCGATTTTATCCTTGTAGACGATGGTTCTTTGTGCTAAGCTGCCTTGGATCAAGGCCCAGTACTCGCGTTGGATGTTTTTGTCTTCTAAAATGCGGTTGAGAATGGGCAGGATAAAAGGATTTTTAGCAAATAAAATCGCTCCGCTGGTTTCCTTATCTAACCGGTGCACGACGTAGCAGGTGGATCCAACATAGCTGGAAACATGGTTGAGAAGAGCAATTTCTGTCGGCTCATTGGCATGGGTTTTCATACCTTCAGGCTTATTGACGATGATGACATGCTCATCCTGATAGAGCTCTTCGACCAGACTCGGGTCTCCGGCTGGGAGCTCTTTTTCAGGGTAATCGTCGGCATCAAAGATTAGCTGGATCTGGTCTCCTTTTTGAACGGGGCTCTGCCAGTTGATGGTCTCGCCATTGACCAAGATGTGCTTCTTGGTTCGTAAAAAATGCCGGATCTTACGGGGAATGAGGAAGTAGTCCTCCAGCAGCTCTTTCACAGTCATCTGGGGAAAGGATTGTGGAATGGTAAATTGATAGTTCATGACCCTATTGTAGCAAAATCTAAGCTTAAAGAAAACTAAATGGGAGAAGGGGATGAGCTATCTTTTCTTGCTAGGACAAGGATAAGGTGTTACAATAACAGGTATGAATAGAATAAAAGAATTATTTGAAAACCTGATCACTTTTTTTAGAAAGGATCATCCGCCCAAAGCGGTGGCAGAAGAAGTGCCAGACACGGAACTACCGGAAGAGACAGTAGAGCCGACCTATAGTCGCTCAGGCAAGCACAGAAGCAAGCCTCTCTCTCAGCATCCCTTCCGTCGTTTTTGGCGCCGCTTCCATTTGACCAAGATTCTCCTGATCATTGGGCTAGGCTTTAGCCTCTTGACAGGGGGCTATCTCTTCTATCTTGCTAAGACGACCAACGTCAAGGATTTGCAGAATGCACTGAAGGCGACTACCATTATCTATGATAAGAATGGGGACCAGGCGGGAAGTTTGACCGGGCAAAAAGGAACCTACGTCGAACTCGATGCCATTAGTGAGAATCTGCAAAATGCCGTGGTCGCAACAGAGGACCGGAGCTTTTACAAGAATAGCGGGATCAACTATGGTCGCTTCTTCTTAGCGATTTTGACCCTGGGTCGCTCAGGTGGTGGGTCGACCATCACCCAGCAGCTAGCCAAGAATGCTTACCTGTCTCAGGACCAGACGGTGGAGCGTAAGGCCAAGGAATTCTTCCTGGCGCTTGAAATCAATAAGAAATACAGTAAAAAAGAAATCCTCACCATGTACCTCAACAATGCCTATTTTGGAAACGGGGTTTGGGGAATTGAGGATGCTTCCAAGAAGTATTTTGGGGTTTCAGCCAGTCAATTAAGCCTGGATCAGTCTGCGGTTCTCGCCGGTATGCTCAAGGGGCCGGAAATCTATAACCCGCTCTATTCGGTAGAGAATGCGACCAATCGCCGTAATACGGTCCTCCAAAATATGGTGGCGGCTGGTTATATTGATCAGAAAACAGCTGATCAGTCGGCTGCTGTGGATATCCATGGCCAGCTGGTCGATGCCTATGAAGGCAAGTCAGAGGACTACCGCTACCCATCCTATTTTGATGCGGTCATCAATGAAGCGGTCAATGAATATGGCCTGACCGAAGAAGACATTGTCAAAAATGGCTACCGGATCTACACCGAGCTGGATCAAAATTACCAAGCAAGCATGCAGGTGATCTATGACAATACGGCCCTCTTCCCAGTGGCAG
>OBVS01000261.1_pt1 | contig 18526 bp, 19 predicted proteins | sample 1476211 | NCBI WGS metagenome assembly OBVS01 (sample SAMEA2580025, study PRJEB22360) | human gut metagenome | biome: human gut; feature: human-associated habitat; material: faeces | place: Denmark | collected 2008/2010 | reverse complement strand
ATTGAGGAATACCATGAGACCCACCTATTTGACCATAAATACAAGTCTCGTTCGTGAGAACTTGCGCAAAATTAAAGATAGTTTACCGGAATGGAGCACATCTACTGCTGTTATCAAGGCCAATGGTTATGGCCACGGTAGTGTTATGATGGGCCGTATTGCCGTAGAGGAAGGTTACGAATCCTTAGCGGTTGCCATTCCCGAGGAGTCCGTACCTCTTCGCAACGCAGGTATTATGGTGCCAATTTATCTATTAGGCCTTACTAGACCTCAGTCCTTTGAGCTCGTAGCAGATACGAATTCCATCCCTGCCGTCTGCGAGTCTACCGATTTAGACGCCCTCGATAAAGTGGCGGACAACCATGATATGATCATCCGCGTTGCCGTGGCTGTCGATACGGGCATGCATCGTATTGGTATCAAACCTGAGGATGCTGTAGAGTTTATCAAACGTGTTGAGTCCTATGAAAATCTTGAAGTAGACGGTTTCTTCTCTCATATGAGTAATGCGGACGCTGCAGATCAGACGCACGCTCATAGCCAAGCTATGAAATTTCATCGCATGGTAGATGAAATAAAGGCATTCCGCCCTGATGCAGATTACCGCTTCTCCCTCGCCAATAGTGCTGGTTTATTATCTGTAAAAGATAGCTTGTTCACCGACGCTCGCCCTGGTATCATTCAATACGGTATTATGCCGTCTTTAGATGTGCCAAATCGCTTAGGCCTAAAACCTGTTCTATCCTTCCATAGCGAAGTCGTTCACGTCCAACACGTTCCGGCAGGCGAAGGCATCGGTTATGGTTCTACGTATGTAACGCCTGAGCCTATGACAATTGCTACAATTCCTGTAGGCTATGCTGACGGATATCCTCGTAGCTTATCTAATCGAGGCACCGTGTTGATCCATGGTACACGCTGCCCTGTAGTAGGCCGCATCTGTATGGACCAATTCATGGTAGCCGTTCCAGATACGATTACGGTAAAACCTGGTGACAAGGTTGTTCTCTTAGGTTCTCAAGGCCATGAAAGCATCTCGGCACTCGAGATTGCCGCCCTTGCGTCTACGATTCCTTACGAGATTTTCTGTGGCTTCTCTGAGCGCGTACCTCGCCAATATATTTAAAATACTGAGTATAAATACTAAATTTAAAGACTCCATATAAGCAAAAGCGCAGATATACATTATAATATCTGCGCTTTTTACATTTTCAACACTTGTAAAACTTACATCATATGTAGTTATATTAAGTTATATCGAAAAAAGCCCGTAACACATGCAGCGGTCTACATGTATTACGGACTTTTCTGCTCCCCTATACCTAGCGTACTGTAAAGCAGTTACGTTCTTATTGTGAGAGAGAGTATTATATACCAAGTATATAATCTTATGATTGGGAGGGAACCACAATTCATAAGGGGCCCTCTGAACGACAGACGGCATAGGAGAGAGTCAATGTTTGTCTATCCAATCCAGAGGGCTGCGTGTGTGTAATTGTTTATTGTGTGTGTATTGTGTATGTGTGTGTAAGTGTATTTATGTTTTGTGTGTATAGTTTTGTGTGTATAGTTTTGGGTGTTTAGTGTTCGTGTTAAAAGGGTTTGCTTTACAGTGGTATAGGAATAAGGTTTTACTTATTTTACTGCCATACCTGTTTTTGCATCTAATACGATGGATACAGGTTTATTTTGTGCATCATGGAACTCTACGTTGTATACAGGTATACCATTTTGATTAACTACAGACCAAGAGTTAATACCCGTTGCTACGTTGCCAGTCTGTGCGAAGGCTGCATTGATTGCCACATGTGGAGGTAACACAGTACCAGCATCAATTGCACTAGCTTCCATAGATGCATCATACGCTTTAGGAGTACCTTCAGTTACATTGCCAGTCGCTACATCAAGGGTCATAGAATGAGCGCCGTTGGCATTGAAACCAGCTACTTCATAGATAGCAGTTTTATCTGCTGCTTTGAAGGATACATTCGTAATCTTAGAGTCACCAAATTTAGTTTCGAATTGGTCAATTAGATAATTAGCACCAATTACGAAAATACTATTTTGATCGACTACGCCTGTGGGCTGACTTGTTGTGCTAGGTTGTGATTTTCTACTTTTAGAGTTTTTTTTTCCTCTTTTGTAGTTTCTTTTTTATCAGCTTTTTTCTCTTCTTTTACAGCTTTTGCTTTAGGAGCTTTGTCTGCATGTGCTTTTTTATTGTTTTTTACTTCTTTTTTAGCTTTTGCAGAAGGCTCTGTTTTTTTATCTCCAACGCGTACTACTTTAGTTTCACTAGGAGCTTTTGCTACAGCTGCTGTTTCAATTGTAGGAGTTGCTGCTGCTGGATTAGCTGCTGCTGGAACTACAGTGTCTTGAGCAACTGGAGCTTTTACATCTTGAGTTGCTGTTGGAACTGGTGTAGTATCTTTAGCTGCTGGAGTCACTTGAATGGTAGGAACTACTTGATGAGTAGCAGGTTCTGCGACAGGAGCTGCAGTAGCTGCTACCTCTTGAGTTACAGGAACTGGAGTTGCTTGTTCAGCCGCTGTTACTGCTACAGTAGCACCGAATACGCCAGCTACAGCTAAAGCAATACTGCTTTTAAGAATAGATTTTTTCATAATATCCTCCTTGATAATTCATATATATGTAGTATTTCACATATATATTTTTAACCAACTCGGTGTTATCGATATAGTTCCAAAACATATATCTAGCGTGGACTGTAGATATATAGTCTGGAAAATCCGATATATTTGAGTTTCGTCCTTGGACTGGTACACATACTATCGATAATCTATGAACTCAAAATGTAGAACCGTGCTAAAAACCTCGTTTTGGAGTGAGTCTAAAATGAATTTACATATATTTAAAATGAAAATCTATAGCTTTCGATTTTTATTTAAATATTCTATGAATACCATAACAAAGGCCGTTCATCCCATGTTTAAAGGACGAACGGCATATAATTATAAGTCTCATTATCTTTAGATTTGCATTCATGAGTAAACTTTCACAAAAAACGCCCCAATACTAGCAATTTTCTATGAAAGAACTAGTATTGAGGCATTTAATTATTATATTCAAAATTAATTAACTAGGAATTATTAAGCTATAATTACTAGTCAATCATACATTAGTCATCAAACTTAACAGATAGTAATGTACCATTTATAGCATCAATGCGTACATCAACCTCTTTGTCCCCTTCGGTACCAAAGGTAACTTTGTAAATAGTCTTACCTTTTTCATGATGTACAGACCATTCATTAAGGCTCGTAGCTTTGTCTTGTGTTTGAGCGTAAGCAAAATTAACTACTGCTGCTGGAGGTAAAATCTCGCGAGGATCAAAAGATTTTTTCTTCAAGGATTTATGATAATCACCTTCACGTTTTTCAAAGATTTGATTCGTTGCATAGATATAAGTCAACTCATACTTGCCACTTTCATCAACGCCTTCAACATCATACTTAATTTGACCACCGTCAGCATCAAAAGCAATTTCAGTAATAACTGCATTAGGATGATTTTGAATGAATGCATTTAATAAACCATTAGCACCGACAATCGCTGCATGGTTGCCATCAACAACTGCAACAGTTGGCTCTACGGCTACTAAAGGGGCGGCACTCGCGTTAGGCATGCCAAACACTGCTGCTAACGACAATACAAGGCTACCTTTTATAAGTAATGATTTCATAGGCTCCTCCATCTCTCAAACAGGACCATATAGTATATATACAATTATACACTAAATCAATAAGCTTTATGAATCTTTATTTATAATATTAGTGCATGGACCTACGCCCTATGATACAATGCACGTAGAATAATTTTTGTAACTACAAGTGAGCTGACTATGATTTCAATTTATCCGACAATATATCACGAATTTCAGTGCAAAGCTGATCGCTGTGAAAATACATGCTGCCAGCTTTGGACCATCGATATCGATGAACCGACGGCTGAGCGCTATCACACTATGACGGGACCTCTTGGTAAAAGCTTGCGCCAAGCGATTACCATTGATGAGGAAGGCAGCCATTTCGTATTCTCTAAAGAACAACCTATGTGTCCTTTACTCAATGAAAAAGGGCTTTGCAAAGTAGTGCTCGAATTAGGCGAAGAAGGCCTTTGCGACACCTGTCATATGCACCCTCGATTTTATAAATACATTGAAGATCTAGAACTATGTGGTGTTGGTTTATCCTGTGAAGCATCCGTGGAACTACTAGCAAAAGATGATAATAATAGAGAATTAGTATTTACCATTGAGGATGATGATAATGAATTTAGTCCTGATGAGCGTCTAAAGCTAGAAAATGTATTTCAACTATTAGCCCTTGATTTAGACCCTGCTCTATTTCAATATACACCAAGCCCTAGCGGAGAATATTATAAACAGCTATTAGATATCTACAAGACTACGGAACCTATAGATGAGGCCTGGACTACACAAGTCAATGCATTGTCTAAGAATATAGACCAGGTCGTTACCTCTGCTAAAAGTTATGTACATCAACAAGATATGAGCATTTTTAATAAGATCTACCAATATATCTTGTATCGCCAAATCGATATGTTAGCAGACTATTCCTTAGAAGCTATCATCGGCTATGCAAAGGATGGCACTGAGTACATGCTCATGACGAGTGCCATCGAAGGAAACCCTTTAAAACAAATTGCTCGATGGTCTCAACAAATTGAATACGACGAAGACAATGTAGAGCTATTATTACAACATTATGAAACACTCCAATAGGAAGCTAATATATAATAATATATAGGCATTACTATAAGCATAGCTATTAGCATCAATGTAAGCATAAGCTTGCTTAACCTAATAGAGATAAAGACATAATAAAACCTCCTAGCTAATGCTAGGAGGTTTTATTACACTTACTCATTCTATTTACGCAAAGAGTATACGCATAATCCAGTTATATAAAAGGTTGATAATAAATAAGACCACATAAACGGCCCCTACTGTAAGAGGCTCTACGTTCATAAGACGAGATAAAAGCATAACGGCAACGTAAATAACGGCCCCCACGTAAGCTAAGCCCAATGGAACTAAAAGGACCATCAAAATAGGAGCAAGGTAAATACAAATAATAGATACTAAGATTAATGCTAAGCCCAATGCCCCTGTATATCCTTCGATATAAGCTGTTCCCATCAAAACTTGTTTGAAGTCAAACTCTTGATCCAGTAGCACACTCAGTAGTTTCCATAATATAAAACTACCTACAAACCAATAAATGCCAAGACCAATGACCTCACGTAAGATGGAAAATATACCATATACGGCAGGTATAAAGCCTAATAAAAAGCCTCCAAAAGCGGCGACCAAAGGTAATAATACAATACCTAAGGCAAAGCCTAACATATGGGTAGCGCACCAACCGGCGAGCCCTGCTTTGATACCCTTCTCTAAAGTACCAAACCAGAAAATTTCATCTATCCCCTTCTTTGGTGAACGCACCAATAGGGATAGCTCTCGTAAAAATGTCGTATCCATAACTAACTCCGCTCTCAACTACACTCTAAAGTTAATTATATCATAAATTCCAAGATTTAAATTATATATAATTAATTTTAATATAAATTAAAACATAGAAAAACCGTAAGACTTTCATCTTACGGTTATATAGAGCTATATTAAAGCTGTTTACTTGACCAAAGTATGGAAAAACCGAATCCATTGAGGTAAAACGGATACGGACAGTAAGGCTACAATGAATATTACAATATAGGTCTTAACAATACCAAGACCTACATAGCGTCGCATAAGTTGAGCACCGATAAATACAGCATAATACTGACTAAACATAGTAACTAAATACGCTATGTCCGCTACATATTTTTGCTGTGCTAGGGCAAATAAAATAAGACCAAGAATATGAACAAACACTATTACAACTGTGCGAAGTGCATTCGTATAGGCTAATCCATATATATAATTGCACATAACCCCTCTATATGTACCACTACCACCTAATGAAATAAGTAAGCGCCATATAACAAAGGTTCCTATGAGAATCTGAAAAATTAAAAAAGATGCATTAGCAACAGCACTGATCATATCAAAATGTGCAAATCCGGTCATACGCTTTATGCCAAGCATAGGCGCTATTGCTTTCACCATCAATGGCAAGGCATAGGTCATAACATACAATACAATAGTAGAGACTACTAAATTTGTCAGTGCTCGTGCTATAGTGCCGTATGAAAGAATATTTTGAAAGGATTGTTCACTCAACTTTGTAAACAAGTGCAATATATCCTTATACCAGTTCATAGATACTCCTTATATTTAACCTATATTTTAGGGAATCTGTAATAATTAATACTGAGTGGGCCGACGTTATATATGGCTAATAGCAGCACAATATAAAAGTAGAAATCATCGAGCCATACAAAAAGGACGAGGCATACCTCGTCCTAACTATAGTATATGTATTTTATCGAGTCAACATATAAAGACCTTCACACAAGAGTGATACAAGAATAGCCACGAGCATAACGCTCAAACCTTCATAGATAGTTCCATTAATGCAAGCCCCTGTAATACGTCCCATCGTTTGTAACAATAACCCTGTACTTAAAACACATAAGACAATCATACAGAATCCGATAACAGCCTGTAGCAATAATGGTACCGTTGTAAGAATCAACATGATACCTACTGTAAATGTATACAAAGCAACCACCAGTTGAGCAAAGGCCATCATATGCAACACACCTGTCGCTATAGCACGTACGTAAAACTTACGCTTTTGTATCATTGCATAACCAACAATGATTCCAGCCATAAGAATGCCTTTTACAATCACCCACGTAAAGCGCCCTGCATTCCAAAACTCTCGCGGCTTTCCTAGCTGATCAAAGAAAACTTGTATTTCATGTTGACCAACTGGAAGGGAAAATAATTGCCATTTCACTAATAAAGAAGAATTGCGTATAAACGCACGTATAGCATCTATATATACACCTTCACCAACGATGGTAAATTGATAGCATATGAGTGACAATAACAGCATTCCTATTAATTGCCCATAAGCAACATCAAAGTGATACATGCGTGGACTTTTTTCTTCAATGGGGTTTAATAAGCGATACATAAACTCTACTAAACCAACCATCATATCGCTCACCACCTTTTACACAACAAGAATAAGCACCACCCAAATTTGGATGATGCGGCACACAACACAAAGATCACGAATTTAAATAATGAGTTTATTATTAATTCATTTTCTGTTCATTATTATAGCACAAAAGCAAGGTACATTCATACCTTGCTTTCATTATTTTCATAACTATATAATTATCTGGAACTAGCTAGTGCGATGATGGCGAACAAGCTCACGATAACAATTACTGGAATTAAACTAGTTAAACAAGAAATGCCAAAAGTAGCTAAAAGGGATTTATTAATTTGGCGACTTAACATTGTTAAGCATACCCAAAATGTAAAGATTGCAAATGCGATTGATGCAAATATAAACATAGTTATCCATGCAATACCTAAAACAGTAGAATCAGGATTAAATCCTAGTATCACTATAAATGGCACCGATATTAATAGGATACCCAAGAAATAGAATAGCCCCATAATCTGGTTATAAGCTTGTTCATACCACATGATTTTCAACACAGATTCATAGGTAGTATGAGCATCAAACTTGTTAGCAACCCAAGAGAAAATAGCCGAATAAATAGCAATACCAATAAACGCAAATAGCAAGCCAAATGCAAGGCCTAATATACCAATACCAGATAAGGCTGCCGCACCGGTGAGAGCAACCTCAAGTTTATCTGCAAATATCATACTTACAAGAGTCGGTAGGATATTTGAAAATAAGAAGGACACCAGTGCAAAAGCTGCTGTAGCATAGAATCCCTTTTTACAAGAACCATGCTCTACTATCTGCGGAATGCCACGTTTAAACGGAGCCACTATAAGAGCCCCCATATCAGAATACCAAGTTGTTTCCATACAACCTCCAAAATTATAACTCTACATCACATACAATCTAAGTATGGCTATTTAAAATAACCCACTAGAATATCTCATGTTCATTACTGTAAAAACTATGAACGCCATAATAGCACTTATAATAACAAATGGAATGAGACCAGCCAATAGGCTAATACCAAATGTTGAGAGTTTAGGTTTGTTAATTTGTTGGCTTAATAAATTTAGACTTACCCACCAAATCCACAGAGAAATCCCCATCAGGATAAAGAAAGAGATAAGTACATATAGAATAATCGACAAAGGTAAGTCGAGTGGATCTTGTAAGGGCCCGAAATTATCAATATTAATAAAGAAATAGATGCTAGCAGGCATTATCAAAAGCCCACCAATAAGCGCCAGTAATTGTCCATACGCATAGGAATACCAATTCACCTTTAGTACTTCTTGCGGAGTCGTCTGAGCATCAAATTTATTAGCCACCCAAGAAACTAAATAGGCATTAAGAGATAGACCTAAAAAGGTAAGAAATAGATTAAAGGCTAATTGCATAGCAACGCCACCATTGGCACTCATTACAAAAATACGACCATAAAATGTATGATGCAACTGCATCATCGATATAATAATAGCCGGTATAAACGTGGTGAGCAGTGAGCCTACAACACTGACTGCTGCAGCCCCGTAAAAGCCTTTCATACAGGATCCATACGCTACAATTTGGGGGATTCCCGTCTTAAAGGGAGATATACACAACTCCTTAAAATCTGAATACCATTTTGTTTCCATAAGCCCTCCTTCAAACGCAAACAACACATATATGTTTTTCATTGTATCACAAGACACTTTTAAAATAAATATAAATTTACTTTAAATTGATTGACGACCATGATTAGAAAATAAAAATTGATAGATACCTAAACGATATCTATCAACATCTTATATTATATACTCACTTAAATTATGCCAGAGAATGCTAGTTGTATTATAGCGATAACAAAACTAATAAAGTAATAAACAATACCTGTTAACCATGGACTAAGGTTAAATTGCTTGGCCATCAACAGTGCCATAATAATAACATTAATCCATTCCAAGTAGTTTAGTCCATAGGAGTTAGATTGAGCTGATACATTTAAAAGAACAGTGGTAGGAATAATAATCAACGCCAAGGCCAAGTGTATCCAGCTATTTATGCAAAGCGTAAGTAGCATATCTGCTACTAACTGTTTAAATGTTCCTGTCCCTTTAAAAACTTTAAAAATGACATACAACACCCCGGACATTAACAAAACCATAATAATACTACCAACTAGAAAGCCGATAATATCACTTATTGTAAAGTCAAGAGGGCCAATAACTTGCCATAAAGTACTTTCATAAAAAGAGCTTTTAGGAAAGATTGCTCTTAGCAAATGTAAACCTAAATCCGTTATAATAACCGATCCAATAGCTAGTAATAACATATTTTTAATGGTCACAAAATGCATCCATTTTTCTATATAAGGACCAAACAAACCATTCATAATACTCTACCTTATAACTCCTCACTCTTAAACAATTGATATCCTTCAAAGTAATAACTATGGTCAAGGTCCTATTCAGCAACACCTAATTTATTAGTGATAACCATATTGGACCTCCTTTTTATTTTATCTCGTAATATATATTATACTATATTCGTTAAACTTTAGTTGAAACTAACAATCTATACCAAACAAAAAAGCAGCCCATTAGGGCTGCCTTTCATTTATCTTATTTCAAAGATTCTGCAATTTTTGCAAGGTTTTCGTCCATACGTTGTAGGTATGTTTTGTCGTCTTCTTTGCTTTCAATAGTGTAAATAGTTTCTACCTTAGCACCCACTTCTTTTGCCAAAGTTTTAGATACTTCTGGGCTAGCCATTTCTTCTGCAAAGATAGTAGTGATGTTATTATCTTTAACATATTCGATGAGTTTAGCTAATTGCGCTGCGTTTGGTTCGCCTTCAGCAAATACATCTTCTACACTGTTTTGTTCCAAACCAAAGTCACGGCTTAAGTAAGCAAATGCCGCATGACCTGTAACAAAGTTTTTATGAGGAGCTTTAGCGAATTGCTCTTCATATTTTTTAATCATTGCATCTAATTTACCAACGTATTCAGTGTAGTTCTTTTCATAGTAATCCTTGTTAGCTGGATCAGCTTTTACAAGAGCATCTTTGATGTTTTTCACTTCAATTTTAGCATCTTTTAAAGATAACCATGCGTGAGGATCTTCTGCACCATGTTCCTTAATTTCTTCAGGATCAGTATTTTTAATAGCTTCTACACCTTTAGTAGCTACAACAGTTACGAGCTTATCATTTTTAGCTGCTTCGATAGCTTGTTGTGCCCAAGGCTCCATACCAAAACCGTTATAAACGAATACTTGAGCTGTTGCCAATTGTTTCATATTTTCTGGTTTCAACTCGAAATCATGGGGCTCAACGCCATCTGGAATAATAGTAGATACCTCTACCTTGTCACCGCCAATAGCCTTTGTGAATTCAGCCATCGCATTAAAACTTGTTACCACTTGGATCTTTTTACTTGCTTGTTCCTTCGGTGCATCATTGCCACAGCCTGCAAATAGAGCGGCCATCATGATGCCTACAACTAACAAAACCAGTTTCTTGACCATCGTAGTCCTCCTTTTGTTAATCCTGAACGCTATGCTTTCACAGAATACTTTTCATTCTTTTATTGCAGTTGCGACTCAGTTGCATTTGTAATATAGTTATAGTATAAACTTACTCAGAATTTTGTCAATTAGAAATGTGGTTTTTTATATGTTATCCATAGAACATCTTTATTTTTCCTATCAAGGTCAGCCACCTTACGTGTTAAACGACCTAAATCTACATATTCACAGCGGTGACTATATATCCATCGTCGGGGACAATGGATGTGGTAAAAGTACTTTACTCCGTCTCATATTGGGCTTTCTTACCCCTGTAAAAGGCTCTATCAAACGGAATACGAATAATATTCGCTACGTATCGCAAAAAAATGATTTCTCTCATGCAGGCTTCCCTATTACGGTAAAAGAAATTCTCGACTCCTACCGCAAGCTTTTAAAATTAAAAGATAAAAACGAAGTTAATCGCGTATTAGAGCTCACGAATATGACGGAATTTAAAGACCGCCTCATCAGTAAGCTCTCTGGTGGCCAGGCACAGCGAGTATCTATCGCCCGAGCCCTTATCGGCAGCCCTGACCTCATCATCCTTGATGAACCATCCACAGGCATCGACAGAAAAAGCCAAGAAGGCATCTACGCACTTCTTCGGGATTTAAACCAAAAACATCATATTACGATAATCTCTGTTGAACATAACTTGGAAATGGCAATCGCTAATTCTACCAACATCTACCATATCTCAAATGGCCACGGCCACCTTTGCTCACCTGAGCAATACGCTTGCGAAATCATGCATAATACAGGTCGTAACCCTGTAGATCACGAAAATTGTTCTTGCTTCACAGATGTGATAACTCAGGCTCAGGCTCAGGCTCAGGCTCAGGCTCAGGCTCAGGCTCAGGCTCAGGCCGATGATACTACAACTGAGGAGGTGCGCCATGTTTAGTTATGACTTTATGCAAAATGCCTTCTTTGTAGCCATCTGCATATCACTATTATGCCCATGTATTGGTATTTTTATGGTATTACGCCGGTCTAGTATGATTGGCGATACCATGAGCCACGCATCCCTGGCAGGTATCACCCTAGGCTTATTAACAAGTACAAATCCTATATTAGGGGCTTTCATCTTTACCGCCATCTGTGGTGCCCTCATCGAGTTTTTGCGGAAATACTTCTCCCACCACCTCGATTTGATTCTTACTATTATTTTATCCCTTAGTATCGGTACAGCTATTACCCTCATTAGTTCAGGCAAGTTGAAAGCTAATGCTAATGTATTTTTCTTCGGTAGCATTTTAACAGTAAATGCGGCTGATATGATTAGCATTGCGGTCCTTACTATTTTGTCAGTATTAACGCTATACTTCTTATATAACTCCTTACTCTACATCGCTTACGATGAAGAAGCAGCTCGCGTAGCCGGTGTTAAGGTAGATTTTATTAACTATATCTTTGCCATCCTAATGGCTGCAGCCGTGTCTATTTCCATTAAAATCGTTGGCGTCCTCGTATTAAGTGCTATGATTGCCTTACCTGTAGCATCGGCACTACAACTAGAAAAAGGATTTAGAACTACCTTACTATGCTCCATTGGCTTTAGTTTACTCGCTATGATTATAGGTCTATTCGGATCTTACTATCTCAACGTAGCTCCTGGTGGCTTTGTATCTCTAACATCGGTAGGAATCTTGCTAGTGGTGTTAGTCATTAAAAATATTCGAGCGCTCATAAGACGAATGCAATTTAGCAAATAACAAAATAATAGTCAACATGTTTAAACAGCTACATTATAAGCCATATAAGACATCTAATTATAAGCCACATAAGACATCTAATTATAAGCCATATAAGACATCTAATTATTAGCCATATAAGACATCTAGCTATGCAAGTGTATAGCACGTTTAGTATTAAAATAGAACTGAAAGAGAGTTATGAACACAACAACTTGGCCAGAAGGCATAAAAAAGACCAAACAGCGCGAAGCCATTTGGTCTGTGTTAACAACAGCGGATAAACCTATGACAGCTATTGAGATTGCTGAAAAATTAGGCGATAGCGATACTACGTGGATGTCTACCATCTACCGCACCCTAGAATTACTAGAAACAAAGGGAATCGTTACCCGTACAACACTCATGGGTAGCGATATGGCCTACTATGAAATTACGCCACATTCACACCGCCACTATGCGGTATGTACTAGCTGTGGCACTATGGTTCCACTCCATACTTGCCCTGTTGTAGAGATGCCCAAAGAGCTCTCCGATGCAGGTTTTACCGTCACAGAACATCATCTAGAAATTGCAGGTCTCTGTAAGAAATGTAATAGCAAAAACAAATAATACATAAGCAAACCAAAAGGACGTAACCTCTAAAGTTACGTCCTTTTATAATGTTAATATATTTCGTATAAGCCTTGTTTAGCTTTCACCAATTACAGCATCAATGGAGCTACTACAAAGCCAAGTGCTACTGCGATAGCGATGGCAAGCACGCCAGGGATGAAGAACGGATGGTTAAATACGAGTTTACCGATTCGTGTAGAGCCGGTATCGTCCATTTGTACAGCCCCCAAAAGTGTTGGATATGTAGGCAATACGAAGAGTGCAGATACAGCTGCGAAGGATGCGATAATAATATATACAGATCCTGGGTTCTCTGGAGTAATACCGAGAGCTAAAATTACAGCAGGTACCAACGCCTGTGTAGTTGCCGCTTGGCTGTACAACAATGTACTGGCAAAGAAGAATGCTACGGCTAACAAGGCCGGATATGCCGCTACCATGCTAGAAGCAAGAGCTTTAATTTCAGGAATATGACCTTTTACGAAAGTATCGCCCAACCATGCTACACCTAGTACGCAGACACATGCGGACAAGCCGGATTTGAATGTGCTAGTATTAACAAGTTGTGCTGTATCAAGCTTACAGAAGTAAGTGATGGCTGCTGCGATAGTCATCATGAAGCCGATGATAGCGTCATTTCGACCAAAGATAACTGGTTTAATAAGACCGATGTTTTTGGAAATGGCAGTTGCATAGAATACGATACAAATAATACCAACTAAGAAAATCAATACAGAAGTTTTTGCGCCTGGTTTCAAATGGAAATCGGCATTTTTTTCACGAGGCGGTGCCACATGACCTGCTGCTAAACGTTCTTGGTAAACTGGATCAGAAGACAAGTCATTATTCGCAAAGGTAGACATGATAAACGCTGTAATCATAACCGCTACGAATGTTGTAGAAATACAGATGGCAAGCAATGTAGGATAGTTTACCCCATATGGCTCAAGGAAACCACTCATGGCAACAACTGCTGCAGATACTGGGCTTGCTGTAATAGCGATTTGACTCGCTACAACGGCGATAGATAAAGGTACAGATGGCTTAATGTTTTCACTTTTTGCCACCTCTACGATTACCGGAATCATAGAGAATGCTGTATGACCAGTACCAGCCAATAGAGTTAAGAAATACGTTACTGTTGGTGCTAAATAGTTGATGTGTTTAGGGTTTTTACGTAAAATATTTTCCGCAATACGCACCAAATAATCAAGACCGCCGGCTAACTGTAAGGCACAGATGGCAGCGATAGCAGACATGATGATGAGAATTACATCCCAAGGAATCTGACCAGGGAACATACCCATACCAAGGCTTAACAATACTACCCCAAGGCCGCCAGCGTAACCGATGCCCATACCACCGAGGCGAACACCAAGGAAGATGGCACCAAATAAAATAAGAACTTGCATAATTACATAAATGTCCATACGATGACCTCCTTTATACCTATATAGTATCATAGATATACTAATTAATCATAGAATTTTGAGAATGTATAGAATATATTTTAAAAATTTCATGAAATTATCGATTTTTCTCATATAAAAAGCTACACCCATTGCCTTTACATATGCGTAAAAAGCAATAGGTGTAGCATTTTTAATTACATCCGCCTAAAAGACGAATTATGTACTCTATACCTTATATTTGAATGTTAACGTATACCTTATCCTTACAGAATAATTGGGCGCAAGTCTTCTAGTAAACCTTCTTCTTCCGTAGCGCGTTGGATACTTTCACCAACAATGCGAACCATATCCTCTAATTGATCTACAGTAGACGCCAACGGAGGCATGAGGATAACTACGTCACCGATAGGACGGCAGATGAGACCTTGTTCACGAGCAAGGATGGCCACCTTCGCTCCCACCGCATCATTTGGACGATATGCTTCGTGCGTAGCCACGTCTTTTTCAAGCTCAATACCTACGATGAGGCCCCGTTGACGAACCTCTTTAACATGCTTCAAAGACTTAATCGGTTCTAAGGCCTTTGTGAAAGCTTCCACTTTCGCAGGCAATTGATCGATAACCTTTTCATCGCGGAATACTTTCAAAGAAGCCAATGCAACGGCACATGCCAAGGCATTACCTGTATAGGAGTGACCATGATAGAATGTTTTCTTTTCTTCAAAGGTGCCAAGGAATGCATCAAACACGCGTTTTGTAGTCAAAGTCGCCGCCAATGGCATATAACCGCCCGTAATACCTTTGGACAAGGTCATGAAGTCTGGCGATACGCCTTCATGTTCACAAGCAAAGAATTTACCAGTCCGACCAAAGCCTGTCGCTACTTCGTCGACGATGAGGAATACATCATGTTCTTCTGTCAACTCACGAACTCGTTTCAAATAGCCGTGAGGCATTACGAGCATACCTGCTGCTGCTTGTACTAATGGTTCCATAACGAGCGCTGTAATTTCATCGCCTTCTTCATTAAGGATACGCTCTAGTTCCGCCAAAGATTCTTCAAAGGCTTTATCTCGATCGGCTACATCTGCATATACGCCAGGGCTTGGCAAAGTTAATGGTTTGAATAATAGATTATGGAATACTTGGTGGAACAACTGAATACCACCTACGGATACAGTACCTAATGTATCCCCATGATAGCCTGCATTGAGGGCGATAAACTTAGTTTTCTTCGTTTGTCCTACTTGTTGACGGTATTGATACGCCATCTTAATAGCTACCTCGATAGCCGTACTGCCATCATCAGATAGGAATACTTTATCTAAGCCTTCTGGAGCAAGTTCTACAAGTTCTTTACACAATTGTGCAGATGGAGGACTCACTAACCCCAATAAAGTGCTATGAGCAATCTTATCGATTTGATCTTTCAACGCTTGGTTTAACACAGGATGATTATGACCGTGAATATTAACCCATAAGGAAGAAACGCCATCATAATACTTTTTACCGTTCTCATCGATGAGGAATACCCCCTCACCGCGTTCGATTACTACCGGCTCTTGTGCTAGCCAATCTTGCATTTGTGTAAATGGATGCCATACAAACTCGTGGTCCCATTGTGCTGCTTGTGAAAGCTGTTTTTCTGCCATTTTGTCACCTCATACTTAACAAGTATTACAAACTATAACTCTCTATTACATAACTATCTAATGTATATAAAACTGTAGGTCAATGTATACAAGACTGTAGGTCTAATCTCTACAAAATCATGCTATCTAAGATTTATAGACCTAAAACTGTATTCGATAACTTTTTAGAATCAATAAATGAGCGAGCCCAACCAAGTTGAACCTTTTGAATATCTGGCCCTTGATACGGCGGCACTACGGCTACTACTGGAATACCTGTATAACGTTCCATATCCGCTACATTTGTTTTCAACAAGAATGGATCTACGGCAGTCGTATCATTTACGATAATAGCTTTCACCTCGATACCATGCATCTTTGCATATTCACAGGTCAAAATAGCACGGTTAATAGAGCCAAGTCGTCCATCTGCTACGACAATAGCTGGTAATTTTATATCCTTCATAAAATCGGTGAAAGTTTTATCGCCATACAGAGGAGTCGTGATACCACCTGCCCCCTCTACAAAGGTTAGATCATAGCGGTTCACCACATCTAAAGTATGCTGTACAACACTATCATAATCGATTTCTATGCCTGCTAGTTCCGCTGCAAGACGAGGAGAAAAATCTCCAGCAATCGCATAAGGATTTACTTCATGACGACGGGACTCAGGAATACCTGCAGCACGCATTAAATGTGTAGCATCCTTACTTTCAAGGCCTACATTATAATTATCCTCATCCATCGTTACGCACTCAGGGAAAGGTACCGCACTAGAAGATACGGGTTTCACCATACCAACGGCAAAACCATCATCTACAGCCATAGCCCCTAACAAGCCTGTTACAAACGTCTTGCCTACATCCGTATCCGTACCAATTATAGAAATACCTAACTGCTTCATACATGGCTCCTCTCAAGCGAATACTCACCGCCGCATAGGTTAACTAACTTATGTGATTAAGTTTACAATCTAACTACAATATACAGCGAAAAGGAATATATAGTCAACCTATTATTACGCTTAAGGTTTACCGTAATAGGACTATATGGGGCCCCGACACATTAGTGAGAGCTTTGTTAAAAATCACAGAACCTAGCTCATCGCTCCAAAGCGAGCTAAGTCGCTCTTTACTAGGTTCTGTGATTTTTATAGCTGTACTTATGTAACAGTCCCATATAGTCCTATCTACACCCTTAAATGCGAGAATAATAGGTTGGCTGTATGGGGAAATGGGAAAGGAGGATGGCTAAGCCATCCTCCTTTTCTCCCCTCTCGATACAGTGAAATTACGCTAACTCGTTAATGGCATTCAGATTTGATGGGACTAATTCATAGGTACAGTAGGAAAAAGGACGCGAAATTTTGCCCCTTACTTATTTGATACAGTGAATTTCGTTTTATTGATTTATGAATAGACTCGATGGGACTAGTTCATAAGTACAGTTATAAAAAGAGTGATGACTAACCGATTAGCGACTTAGCTCGCTTTGGAGCGTAGAGGTTAGTCATCACTCTTTTTTACCTAAATGTAGTTATGTAGAGGGGCCCCATCGAGGCCACCACTAAATCTCAATATAACGGAATTCGCCTGTATCAGGATCCATCATGCCTCCATAGAATCCCATCCCTTTTGGGAATAGTGGGTGGTGGCGTAAGAAGTTAACTGTATAGATTACATTATCTTCAGAGATATGGAACCGGTCCATCCAGTCGATAAGGCCTGGTTCAATCATGCGAATTGCATCTTCGCTGATACCTTTGGCTTTCATAGATTCCATAAATGTTGTAGCAGAAAAGTCTATCATACCGCAGTTTTCATGACCGATGATTAGTACGTCTTCAATTTCCATCCCATAGGTGGCTACGAGTAGACTTTGTACGATATTGTCGATAGGTTGTGTTACGCTGTTACCTGCAGTTTTAATAACGATGATTTCACCGCGATCAAAACCTAATGCGTCTTCTAACATACATACTAAACGTGTGTCCATACACGTTACGATGCCAAGCTTCTTAGTAGGGTGGCTTGTTAACCCAGCCTTAGGTAGTTCAGGGTGTTGTTTCACATATTCTTTATTAGTTTCTATTATTTTTGCAATGTCAATCATAAGGCACCTCACTATATGTGTTCTATTTACACTTGAAATAGATTCTACTCATTATATACACCGTATTCATCACAAAACAAGTTAAATTTATCATTTATAAATAATTATTATAACTTATTAAACTCATAAAAAGACCATTAATTACATAATAATTCTATACTCATCATTAATATTCATACTAATATCCACCAGCATCAATATATTCACAAAGATGAATATATTGTATATTTCTTACATAAATAGTAGATTAAAAAACCACTCTTGTGGTACTATTAATACTATAGAAAACAAACGCCACATGATACCGCATATGACGTAAACTGTATGTACAGTAAGGAGGTTTTATAATGGGTATCAATCAAAAAACGTTGC
>OBVS01000258.1_pt1 | contig 18728 bp, 18 predicted proteins | sample 1476211 | NCBI WGS metagenome assembly OBVS01 (sample SAMEA2580025, study PRJEB22360) | human gut metagenome | biome: human gut; feature: human-associated habitat; material: faeces | place: Denmark | collected 2008/2010 | reverse complement strand
ATCATCCAGAATATAAAGGCCACCCCGTTATCGTGGGTGGTCTTTCTTCACGTGGCGTCGTTGCTACCTGTTCCTATGAGGCGCGCAAATTCGGTGTTCATTCGGCCATGCCTATTTCACGAGCTAAGAAACTCTGTCCCGATGGTATCTACGTATATCCTCGCATGGACCGCTATAAAGAGGTATCGGAACAGATTTTTTCCATTATGAAAGAATTTACTCCTTACATTGAGCCCCTATCTGTAGATGAGGCCTTCCTCGAGGTTAGCGGTATGTCTACCATGTACAGTGGACCTAAAGCACTGGGCAGAGCCATTAAAGACCGTGTATTTGAGGAAACTGGACTCATCATCTCTGCAGGTTTAGCACCGAACAAATTCCTTGCCAAATTGGCATCCGATTTAGATAAGCCCGACGGCCTTGTGGTAATACCTTATGGCCGTGAAAAAGAAATCTTGGCTCCGTTACCGATTAAACGTATTTGGGGCGTAGGTCCCCGTACGGAGAAAATTCTGAAAACAGGGGGCTTTCACTTGATGCGTCATATTCAAGCATTGCCTGATGAAAGCAGTTTAATTCCCCTCGTGGGTAACCAGGCGCGTCGCATATGGGAACTAGCGAACGGGATTGACGATAGACCGGTGGAAACAGATCGCAAAATACAATCTATTGGTGCGGAGGAGACATACGAAGAAGATTTAACTGACGGTGGTGCTATTGAACTAGAGTTTAGATACTTTGCGAATCGCTTATCAAAACGATTGCGAAAACGTAATCTCTTAGGTCACACCGTGTCCATTAAGGTTCGGTACGATGACTTCACCACCGTATCCCGCCAAAAGCGTTTAGATACACCATCAGACCATGAGCATGTGTTCTTCGAAACTGCGCTGCTCCTTTGGAACAAGCTTATGCAAGATAAGACGAGTAAGAAACCTAAAGGAAAAGCAAAAGAGCTTGAATCCTTAGGTGCTACAACTAAGGTACAGGCTAAAGCCTTTACGTATTCTTCTGAGGAAACCCGGTGGATAGATCCTCCTGGTCCTATACGACTATTAGGTCTCACCGTAAGTGGCCTCGACGAAGAGGTACCTATGCAAGATAGCCTCTTTGAGTCACCACAGGATGAAACAGAAGATAAGCTAGCTAGCGTGTTAGATTCGTTAGAGTCTAAATTTGGGGAGACCGTCATCATGAGTGGGGCGCTGTGGCAGCGCTTTCACGGAGACAATGGAACGCGTCGAAAACGATCAGAACTGAAATCTGCAGTAGATGCTCGTGGAGATGCACCATCTAATACGGTAGATGATATACCGTCTAATACGGCTGATGATACATCCGCCAATGTGGACGCAGAAACTACTGAGAAGAAGGAACCAAAAAAATTCTGATGAACTCATATTGAATACTTTCACTAATATAATTGTTCATGTTACAATATGGATATAGTGTTTAAAAATTACCGCAAGAGAGGTATAGATATGAGTTTATTTCGTGTAGCCATCCATTATGGCATCAACAGCAATGGCTTCTTGTCCTATGACACAGAAGCAAAAACAGTGTCCGTAGATTTACCTGAACAAGAGTGGGTTGATAAGGTTATCGCTTACTTGAACGACGAACATGCCATCGAGCATGCTACAGGTCTTGATACATATGAACGCTTGACTGTAAAACCATTAGAATCTTTAGATAACTTAAAATTAGCTTTAACACGCATGTGGGAAGCTATCGACGTACAAGTCGACTGGAGCCGTCCAGCGTAAACAAAAGGACATAAACAAAATGCACCTTGTATCCTATTATCGTAGGAACAAGGTGTTTTTTATTTGGCTTATTCTGGGTAGATTCTTATGCAATAAATTAACCTAGTTAATGATAAGAACTATTGATCCACTAGTTAGATATGATAGGTAGGTTCTCAATTTTTAGTTGTAGATGATAACATGTATACAAGACTTTGTGTTGTGTAATCTCTATTTATATGTTATGATTCATTTGAAAGTAATAAATAATGATTATTGATTGATAATGTTTATCAAGTTTTATACAATAATATACTTCATTACATTTTTAAGGAAATATATTATTACATATTTTATTATTCTAAGTAGGAGTCTGTAATATGAGTGATGAAAAAAACTAACAACAGCTTTTGGTGCTCCTGTACCAGATAATCGCAATTCTGCAACAGCAGGTAAACGCGGTCCTGTATTGATGCAAGATGTTTGGTTTATGGAAAAACTAGGTCATTTTGCGCGTGAAGTAATTCCTGAACGCCGTATGCATGCAAAAGGGTCCGGCGCATTTGGTACTTTCACAGTAACGAACGATATTACTAAATATACAAAAGCAAAACTTTTCTCTGAAGTAGGCAAGCAAACGCCATTGTTTGTACGTTTCTCCACAGTTGCTGGCGAACGTGGTGCCGCTGATGCAGAGCGCGATATTCGTGGGTTTGCTGTAAAATTCTATACAGAAGAAGGTAACTGGGACCTTGTAGGTAACAACACACCGGTATTCTTTATCCGCGATCCATTGCAATTCCCTGATTTGAATCGCGCTGTTAAACGCAATCCACAAACAAACCTTCGCGATGCGACAGCAAACTGGGACTTCTGGACTAGCTTGCCAGAAGCTATTCACCAAGTAACAATCGTTATGAGTGACCGTGGTATTCCTAAATCCTACCGCACAATGCATGGTTTCGGGAGCCATACATATAGTCTAATTAATGAAAACGATGAACGCGTATGGGTTAAATTCCACTGGGTTTGCCAACAACCAATTGAAAACCTCTCCAATGCTGAGGCTGCTGAAATTGTGGCTAATGATCGTGAAAGCCATCAACGTGATCTCTTCGATGCCATTGAACGCGGTGATTTTCCTAAATGGAAATTATGCATCCAAGTGATGACAGAAGAACAAGCTAACAACATGCCATACAACCCATTTGACTTAACAAAAGTATGGTACCACGATGAATTCCCATTGATTGAAGTAGGTGTAATGGAACTTAATCGTAATCCTGAAAACTACTTCCAAGATGTAGAACAAGCTGCATTCGCACCTTCTACAATCATTCCGGGTGTATCTTTCTCCCCTGACAGAATGTTGCAAGGTCGTTTGTTCTCCTATGCCGATGCACAGCGCTATCGTCTAGGTGCAAACTACCATCAAATTCCTGTTAATGCACCTCAATGCCCTGTTAACAGCTACCATCGTGATGGCCAAGGCCGTGTGGATGGTAACCATGGCTCCACTATTGGCTATGCACCTAATAGCTTTGGTGAATGGGCTGAACAACCTCAATTCAAAAATCCTGGCTTAGACGTATCTGGTGCAGCATACCAATACGACTTCTACGAAGATGACTCTGACTTCTACACACAACCAGGTAAGTTGTTCCGCCTCATGAGCCCTGAAAAACAACAAATCTTGTTCGAAAACACAGCAGCAGCTATGGATGGCGTACCTGATTTCATTAAAGAACGCCATGCAAAACATTGCTATCAATGTGATCCAGCTTATGGTGAAGGCGTTGCTAAAGCATTGGGTATGAACATCAATTTCAGTGACGTAAAATAGTATTATAAATACTATTTACATAACCAAGATATGTTATCTGAATAACACTGACGAGACAGTGAACTTCCTTAAACCAATAAATCTCTCAAACTAATCCACTAAAAGGACCTATGCTAATATCTAATCTAAAAGGATTCTAGGTATATAGTATAGGTCCTTTTTGAATTTCCAAATTTATACAAGTGTATAGAGGACTTTAGCATAATTATGTAGAATTACATTGTGTATTGTATTTATACAGAGAGCAAATGTGGTTAGGAGGCAATTATGAAACGCAGTAGTTTGGCATGGTATGTAGCGGTGGCTTGTCTTGGTGGCACTCTTGGTGTAGGTTCTGTAGTACAGGCGGACTCTCCGACGACGGTGAAAGCAAGCAGCATAGTTCCTACTGCTGTTATAACTCAGGACGAGCAGGCAGCACTCAAGCAAAAGCAGCAGTACCAAGCTGACACAGAGACGCTGGGGCTGTTATGGATGCGCACTTCTGCTGAGTACAGAGCGTTAGCCTATCAGGGGTACAACGTGGCGCTGAATATTGTTAAAATGGCTGTTGCTGATCCTTCTCATCAGAGAAAGCCTTTAGCTATCGTTCTTGATGCGGATGAAACAGTAGTAGACAATACAAAACTGATGGGTGAAAGCATCGCTAATGGTAATGGTCGATTCGATGCTCCTTGGTGGCGAGCAGCGGTCCATAAAGGCGAATCTCGTGCTATGCCAGGGGCGGTAGAGTTTTTAAATGAAGTACATAAACAAGGCGTAGAAATTTTCTATGTATCTAACCGTTACGCTCCAGTAAACCTTGACGTAACGATACAGAACTTTAAAGAATTAGGCTTCCCATCCGTTGATAAAGACCATGTACTACTATTCGAAAAAGACTCTGACAAACAACCTCGCTTTGACATGATTGCTAAAAAATATGCTGTTGTTCTATTCATGGGCGATAATGCTGGTGATTTCCCAATCGGCACAAAAGGCAAAACACTAGCTGAAAGAAATGACATCATCGATGCTCATAAAGAAGACTTTGGTACTACCTTTGTGGTATTCCCAAACCCTGCTTACGGATCCTGGGTAAGTGCATTAGCTAAAGGCTACCAAAACCTCAGCCCAGAAGAACAAAAAGAAGTAAATAACCAATACCTACAACAATAAGGATTCCTTGCGTATACTTTATTAAAAACGATATAATAAAGTATACATGCGTCTATAGCTCAACCGGAGAGAGCGTCAGTTTCCTAAACTGTAGGTTGGGGGTTCGATTCCCTCTAGGCGCACCAGTAGGATAGAGCTGCAGTTTCGCCTTAATACTCGTAAGAACCTATTAAGGTAGGGCCTTGCGCCGAAATCAAAGGACACAATTTATTAGTGTCCTTTTCCTCTTTTTTTTATTAGAACTCTACTATTAATAGAAAAATAATGGAGTTAATATAGTTGTTTGATAAAAGATAAAATAAATTGATGAATAAAAATTAGAAAGTATTGACATATAAGTAATACTGATATATTATGAAATTAGATTTTACCATAGCGAAAGGTTACAGAATCTACTAAAATAAGACTTTATGTCGAAATCACTACTTTTAAGTAGTTATTAACAATAGTATATGTTAATTGAGTTAGTAGTACATATTACTAATGTTTTTTGTGTGGAATTTTGAGCACAGGTCTTATGATCTGTGCTTTTTTGTTTGTAGTTCTATTATAGCGAAAGCTTGCAATGGTGCTTAACTTCGTTGTTGAGGTTTTAGTACCCTGTAATTTTTCGCTATGATAAAACGTTATTCCCATCTTTTCCGATGTAACAATAGTTTTAGTACTCTGTAATTTTTCGCTATGATAAAACTATAAATATGTTGATGATAGCGAAGGAGATGTTTTAGTACTCTGTAATTTTTCGCTATGATAAAACATATGACCTACGACCGCATCACGATCATGGGTTTTAGTACTCTGTAATTTTTCGCTATGATAAAACACTCTGATTGGAACGCACCACAGCCCTGCTGTTTTAGTACTCTGTAATTTTTCGCTATAATAAAACTTAATGCTTATCTTGTTGTTAACACGCAAGTTTTAGTACTCTGTAATCTTAACTTATGATAGATCTAGAATAATAATGGAGTATAAAATTTTCTTGTTGTAATAATTTTGTGTATTAATTAGAACCATTATTATTAGGGGAGAGTATATATGAGACATATATTAGCATTAGATATGGGGACTGCTTCTACTGGTTATGCAATTATTGATGAAAATTATAATGTTCTAATTACAGGTGTTAGATTGTTTCGTGAGGGTACGGCACAAGATAATGTAGCTCGTAGAGGGTTCAGAAGTAGTCGTAGAGGTGTGAGGCGAAGTCGGCATAGATTGGATCGACTAAAAGAACTCTTATCAAATGCAATAGGTGTAAGTGGAAATCAATCTTATACAAATCTCTATGAAATAAGAGTTAGAGGGCTTAGTGATAAGCTTTCAACTGCTGAGTTGGTTGCTGCCATTATCCAACTTGCTAAACATAGAGGCATATTTTATCTGAGTCCTGAGGATCTTGCTACAGAGGATGGAAATAATCAGAGTTCGGCAGATATTATTCGATCTAATGAGAATAAGCTTAAAGCTGGAATATATCCCTGTCATGTTCAATTGGAGAAATTAAATACTACAGGAACGGTAAGGGGGATTGAGAATAAGTTTACTCATGAATCATATCGTAGTGAATTAATTAAGCTTCTTGAAGTTCAATCTAAATTCTATCCTCAACTGCAAGATATTACAGAGGATATTTTATGTATATATGACTCTAAACGTGAATATTATGAGGGGCCAGGTAGTTATAAAAGCCCTACACCTTATGGAAGTTATCAGTTAGATAAAAGTGGTAATGTTATTAAGATTAATCTAATTGATAAAATGCGTGGTAAGTGTACGTATTTTCCTGATGAATTAAGAGCACCTAAATGGAGCTATAGTGCATGCTTATTTAATTTGTTAAATGATCTAAATAATTTAACTATTCAAGGGGTGAAGATAACTGAACCTCAGAAGCAAGAGTTGATTAGTGAGTATGTAAATAAAGGTAAATCAGTAACGATTCCTGCCATTGCAAAAGTATGTGGTGTTAAAAAAGAAGATATTTTTGGTTTTAGAATAGATAAATCGGAAAAACCTATTTTTACAAAATTTGAAGGTTATAATGCATTATTAAAAATTGCAAAATCTGTAAACGAAGAAGCAACAATTGAAGGGAAAAAACAATTAGTAGATAATATATCTGAAATTCTAACTAAAGAAAAAAGTATAGAAATCCGTGAAAGAACATTAATAGATGATTTAAATCTTCCTGTAAATCTATCTAAAGAGATCGCAAAATTAGGAGACTTTACTAAATATCATTCTTTATCATTTAAGGCTATTAATTTAATCCTAGATGATTTATTGAAAACTAGTAAAAACCAAATGGAATTATATACTGAGGCAGGCATAAAACCATATAATCATAACTTTTCACAGAACAATCAGTTAAGTGCTAATTTATCTGATTGGATTGTATCGCCTGTTGTTAAACGCTCTATTAATGAGGCTATTAAGGTATTTAATGCACTACGTAAATACCTTAAAACCAAAAATGGTGATGATGCCGAGTTTAGTGATGTAATAGTAGAGTTGGCACGAGAAAAGAATGGCGAAGAGAAGAAAGATCTGATTAAGAAAATTCAGAAGGCTAATGAGGAAAAACGTTATAAAATCATGGAGCTTGTTGAAAATAGGAAGATTACGCGTGCAGAGTTTGAACGTATTAGTTTACTGCTAGAGCAGGATTTTAAATGCGCATATTCTTTAGAGCCTATAGAGTTATCTGATGTATTTAAAGCCGGTCTTTTAGAAGTTGATCATATTATTCCTTTATCTATATCGCTAAGTGATGCTCAGTCTAATAAAGTACTTGTCTATCAGAGAGAAAATCAAGCGAAAGGACAACGGTCACCATTCCAATATTTCAGTAGTGGCAAGGCAAAAGTAACTTTTGAAAGATTCAAAGAGTATGTTACTAAAAACTTGAATTTTAGTAATGCTAAGAAGAGAAATTTACTATATCTTGGAAATCCAGTTGAAGATATGAAAGGTTTTATAGACCGTAACTTGGTCGATACGCGTTATGCATCTCGTGAAACATACAATTTATTAAAATCCTTTTTTGATTACCATAATATAAATACCAAAGTTAAAGTTATAAACGGTTCTGCAACAAGTTATTTTAGAAAAAAAGCGTATTTATCAAAAAATAGAGAAGAAACATATGCCCATCATGCGCAAGATGCTATGATTATTGCAGGTTTTGCTAATACGAAACTGATGAAATTTTTCTCGAAAATAGGTGCTTTTTCTGAAAATTTAAATAATAAGGATGCTATTGTAGAGGTAGATGGTAATATTATAAATTCTGAAACCGGCGAGGTATTAGAACAAGAGTTATTTGATAAATCAGAGAACGTATCTAACTATATCCAGTTCTTGAAACGTATTGAAAGTATAGAACCGTTATATTCTCATAAGGTGGATCGTAAACCCAATAGAGCTTTATATGATCAACAAATAAAAGCGACTCGAAGCTTTGTTGAAAATAATAAAGAAGTAACCTATATTATCACTAAATATAGTGATATTTATAATACAGGAAAAGGGAATTCTGGAGCTAAATTAAAAAAACGTATTCTAGAGTCTCCAGAGGATTTGTTAATGTATCATCATGATCCTAAAACTTTTGAGATTTTTCTAAAGATTGTAGAACAATATGGAGAAGAAGATAATCCATTTGCAGCTTATAAAGAAGATCATGGACCAATTCGTAAATATTCAAAAAAAGGCAATGGTCCGATTATTGAGTCGGTTAAGTTCCGAGAGAAACAATTAGGTTCTCATCGTGTTAATACAAAACAAGATGGACATAATAAATCGGTATTTTTGAAAATAAAAAGCTTACGTACTGATATATATCAAGACGGAGAAAATTACCTAGTGCTTAATGTTCCATATGATATGGTTCGGTGTCTAAATGGTAGATATATAATTGATCAAGACAAATATTTTAAAGCAAAACAGTCTCAAAAAATTTCTGATTCTGCTAGGTTTGTAACGTCTTTATACCGGGGGGGATTATATAACTTATAAAGAAAATGGTGAATTAGTAGAATGTATTTTTAAATGTATTAATAATGAGAAGACTCATAGAATAGAGATTTCTTATGTAGATCGCCCAACAGATAAACAGATTATGAAGGGAATTAAGACAAGTATTAAAAATTTGACTAAATATAATGTTGATGTATTAGGTAATAAATATAAAGTTACAGATGAAAAATTAGAGTTTGATGTTACGATTTAATGTTGCAGGGAGAGCTCATTATGGGTTGGCGAACAATTATTATCGAACAAAGTCAGCAAGTCATGGAGTAATAGATTATCATTATATGGGAGTCTTGATATCTTCTGTTCAAAAATTAGTAATTTAAGATGTTGTTTTATATGCAAAAGAAAAAGAAAATTTAACAAAATCGATTATTTAATAATAAGGTTGCTGTTATGATAGATTTATTAGAATATTTTGATAATCATGTTGAGGGGACATATTATGAACGTTTTTGTACTAGAATTCAACGTGTTGATGATGAGGAATCTGTTGTATTTGGACTAGAGCCAAGTATTTTAGAGTATAAATTGTATGATGAGGTTGAATTAGAAGATAAATTCCGTTCGATATGTCAGCCGCCAGATAACTACACATCTGAAGATGATTCATGGTTTATATTGATTTCATTTTATTTTTTTCATCACAATATATATATTCGACAGTTTCCAAAACTTTTTGAACGACCAAAGAGTTTACTGGATTTTGCTTACACTGATATTAGGCAATATGCTTTTGATAATGGCTATACTAATGGAGATATGTCTGAAGTTAAATGGGCTATAAGAAGACAAATCATTAGAGAGCTGGTTTTTGAGAGGTCTACACAAGGAGTTATACCGACTGATGAGGTTGTACATTTAATAAATATAATTGAATCTAATGACAGCTTATGGCAAGAGATGAGTATAGATGCCAAACTTGCAGCATTAAATAATGTAATTGAACATTGTTTAAAGCGAGATAATGGGTTCATAGAAATACCCGATATAGATAATATTCGTGATTTTGTTAAATGTAGAGAGTTTAGAACTAATACTCATTGTATGCGTCATGGTTCACAGGCGGCATTGCGTAATCGTACTTTACTGAGTGATTCTGAAAAACAATTTTTAGTTGATTATGGGGTGAGCTTAGTTCATCTGATTAGACGTAATATTAGTGAAGAGTAAAATTTAAATAGACCTCTAAAATAATATTAGAGGTCTATTTATAGTGCAAAGTGTCATTTGATGGTATCTCAAAATATAATGAATTATGCAATTATATATGTTAGCAAATTGAAGACGGTGTTTAGAACTAGCATAAATACTGGATTGTTATATAGTTTCCTAAACTGCGTGTCACTGGTTCGATTCCGGTTAGGCGCACCAGTATAGAAAAGAAGGCATACAGCTTTTATAAGCAGTATGCCTTCTTTTTTGTATTATCTTGCAATTCTTATGAGCTAGAATTATAATGTTAGAGTAATATTCATATTTTATTCATATTTTGATAATGAATAGTGTATAGAGAGGTACAATAAGATTCAGGTTCCATTAGATAGGTTTGAATCTTTTTTTAGGTTTATTGTTTGTGTTGTCTTAAAAGGGGGAAACCAAATGAAAAAAGAATTACTGTTAACGGCTATGATTACCGCAGGTATTACTACAACATCGTTTGCAGCATCCAACTTAGATATTAGTGCTACCACTGCTGCGCCATTAAGCATAAAGAATTCGATTGCTTATGGTGGAAATAACAAAGTTGAGAATGATATGTTCTCCCCTGTAAATAATATATTGCTCGGTGGTGACAAGAATATAGTTCGATCTTCTGCTTCTGATAGTATCACTTCTGGTCGCAATAATACTACATCTGGTCCGGGCAGTATCGTAGCAGGTTGGTATAATACAAACTCTGCTACTCACAGCTTGGTAGTAGGTACTAGCAATAATGTTGGTGGTACTAATAATATCGTAGGCGGCTTTGGCCATGCCAATAATGACAATGCGATTAATTCTTTATTAGTTGGTTCATATAATAGTATTGACGGACATGACTCTGTGGCTTTAGGTAAGAATAATACCATTAAAGGTAATAATGCTTTGGTAGGTGGTACTGGTGCTAAGGTTCAAGGTAATAATGCTATCGCCTTTGGTGATACTGCGAAAGCAACATCCGATGATGCGTATGCCATTGGTCGTAAAGCAGAAGCAACTGCTCTAAATACAGTTGCTATTGGTAATAATGCAAAGGCCAATAACATTATGGGCACAGCGATTGGCTATAATGCAAAAGCAAAAAATGATTACGCTACAGCAGTAGGTTATAGCTCCACAGGTTCTGGTAATCAGTCCTCTGCATTTGGTTTTAATGCGGAAGCAACTGCTATGAATACAACTGCAGTAGGAGCTTATGCAAATGCTAGCGGTGCATATTCTACAGCATTAGGCTTTAAAACTGCAGCTTCTAATGAGGATGCTGTAGCATTAGGTAACTATTCTACTAGTGCTGGTAAAAGTGCCTTTGCTGCCGGTACATTAGCTAAAGCAGCAGAAAAGGACTCTTTAGCAATCGGTCATAGCGCAACTACAACAAAGGAAAATGGCATCGCTATCGGTACAAATGCGATGGCTGCAACAGATAACAGCATTGCACTTGGTGCTAAGTCTGTTACTGACACAGCTGTATCTACTAGTTCCGGTGTTATCGGCGGCAGAACATATAGTTTTGCTGGTGGAAACGCTGTTGGTACATTGAGCATTGGTGATAGTGGTGCAGAACGTACCATTACAAATGTAGCAGCAGGTCGTGTATCTGCTACATCTACTGATGCAGTCAATGGTTCTCAATTACATGCTATTAAAGATGTAGTAGATAATCATGAAAACCGTATCACTACGATCGAAGGCGATATTAATACGTTAAATAATCGCATTATTAATGGTGGCACGAATAGCTTGAATGAAGCTAAAGCGTATACGGATCAACAAGTATCTAGCGTAGCAGCGGCTTCTGCAGCGCTTGCTGGCTTGCATCCATTAGATTTCGATAAACATGACAAATGGTCCTACTCCGTTGGCTTTGGTAATTATAAAAATGCTAATGCAGCAGCTTTAGGTGCCTTCTATCGCCCTAATAAAAACACAATGTTTAATGCTGCTACTACCGTTGGTAATGGTCGTAATACAATTAGCTTAGGTGCTAATTTCAAATTTGGTAAAAGCTCCGAAGAGGTAACTACTGAAGATGCGGCACAACTCAAGAAAGATATGAAAGACCTATCTGAAAAGTATAATGAATTAGCACAAAAATATAATGAATTGGCAGCTAAATTAGAATCTAAATAAATTAGAATCTAAATAAATTAGAATCTAAATAAGAATCCAAATAGTGTGATTAATACCCCTACAAGACGTATCTTGTAGGGGTATTTTTTCTATTAAATATGAAAGTACAGTGTCTTTATAATATGTATTTATAATATGTATTTCTTTTAAATGTAAAAGTGCGGTGCTTTTATTATAAGTATTCCTTAATAATGATATAATTAAGATACATATTAAGACATTTATTAAGATATATATTACATATAAGTTGCAGTATATAGTGGAGAGTATATATGAGCTTTTACAATTGGATTCAAGAAAAACTTTTCGACAATTACGAAGAATGGCATATGAAGAGCCCTGATTATAATCGGAATGGTTTTAATATAGTAGGTATAGATAATACATTAAAGGCTATGCATGATGGATATTTCATGTATGTTGAATTATACCCACCTCATGCCATCGATGGATGTACAGCCATGAAAGCACGTGTAGGTAAAAAGCAGGATGCAGTAGATTTATTCTTAGATATAGATGGCAAGACCTATCGTATGGCTGATGTAAGTTATCCTGATGCAGTGAAGATGATGCGGGCTTTTGTGAAAAAACGCAGAGTACCTGATTGTAGTTTGTGTGTAGAAGTAGCGTATCTAGATATCAATCAGATGCGATCTACATTTACAGAGTTAGCAACGTTGTTGCTAGGCGATGCTAAACAAGCCAAATCATTCATGTCCAAGGCAAAGTTACATTCCATGGAAGAACTAGAAGATAGCTGGTGGAATCTCTATGAGAAGTTGCTATCTACTGGTCGTGCTGTAGAGTTATCTTTGAAATTCGAATTAGAGGATTTTCTTTATAATGTGCAGAAGTTAATCCATAATAAAAATTTATCTACTGATGAAAATTTAACTGGCGATGTATCTATTGATACAGCCGCATTTGATGACAGTCAATGTATTGGGGACTGGTGCGCACATTTTAATTCCACGTGGAAAAACCATAAGTTAGTAGGCATGGACATCGGCACAGATAGTTTGGTGCTCATGGTACTTTCAAATGAGGAATTTAAAAGAGCCCAAGAACTAGCGAAAGAATTATTACATAGAATCGATGTAGCTGAACGTTTGTGATGTAACGAAAATTATGATGTAGTGGCATGATTATAATGTGGCAGTATCTATAAATGGTCGTAATTCTTAACTGTAAACAGTTTGCACTGTATAAATGTGATGAATAGGAGAGAGTCATATGAGTATTGTACGTCTACCAGAATATGAAGCCGAGTTTGAGCCGGAAGTGTTTGAAATCTATGCATTGCCGCGTAGCGATGCAAATGGGGCTAGTCCTTATTTAGATAAGTACCATAGACCATTGGTGTCTACCGATGCTATCCTAGATACTCGAACTGGCGTGCTTGACCGTAGCGAAGGCATTTTGACGTGGATTATTGAGGGCCTTGATGATCGATGGGGTTATTCTTTTGAGCCACACGGTGTCTATAAACTGTTAGTTAAGAAAGCTAAGCCCTTAGAGGATTTAGGCTATATGCGTCCCTCTTGGAATAATCGCTATTATGTGCTCGAGGTGTTAGAGGAGCACGCTAAACATAGCGAATTAGAGGCGTTGTCGGCGTATTTGAAAACCCCTAAGTACCTTCATACTGACAGGGGTGAATTCCTGTTAAATCGAGAGTATCAATATTACACAGCGAGAATTGATGATTATGCATTCACTCTTGATGTGGACGAGGGTTCTGATGAAAGCTGCACTGTGGCATTGGAGGCTTTCAATAAAATCGATAATTTCAAAGACTTTGAACAACGAATTAGTGCATACATTAGTGAACACTTATTAGAACTCGCTAACGATTGGCTCGACAATGATGACCAAGATCCGATTACGGCAGAAACATTTGCCAAGCGTATTACTATGGGCGAATTGGCGTTCCGCAATGATGGTACCATAGAGGTCTATTATGACGATGACGATATTTTCTGGGGGCACTGCATCATAGCCAATATTGATGCGGATGGGAACCCTGTTGATGCGGATATTGCGGGATGATTAACTAATGGAGCGCCCTAGTGAGAAAACAGGAATTAATGACAGTATGGAACGTTAAAAGCTGGACTGTAGAACCGCATGGCGTTTATTTCGTATCTCTACGATTGGGCACTAATCGCTTAGAGAATGTAGAACAAGCCTTCAATAGCCTCAATATTAGCTGCTCTGGTTATACAGAGGACGAGATGCTTTCACTAACATTTTGGCTACAGTTATATGCTAAATTAGATGAATTAGACCGAGTGGCACAGGAAATCATCCAAAAGGAGATGCCTCCAGATGAGTCTGTGGTGCTAAAACTAACAGATATTATGTTAGATACATCCGGCTGCTATGGAGCATTTGCACTAGGTTATGATGTGGGCGAATCTCCGGTGGGACAACTATATGTATTAGTATCTTTTGATGAAAACTTTACGGCTCGACAAGATGTTATATATGAAACGCTTTAGCGTACTTGTTAGCAATGGAGCTGTTTGTATAGCTGAGCTAAGCAGAGGGTCTATTGGATGTTAGTATGGCAAGGCTTAACTTTCAATATAAATAATAAACAGGAGAGAGACGATGGAAGGTATGTATAATCTAGTCAAAGATTTCTTTAGCCATGATATGGATTTAGATGATTTATTTGATTCCGAAGCTATCATCTGGATTGACTGGCGCGAGTATGACGAAGATGTGGTGAATTATTTTAATGATATGATGGATGAGCCTATCGATATTCAAACCGTTAGTAATGGCAAGCCCTATGGTGACGATATTGTATTGAAGAATGGCAACAAAGAGCTACAAATTCCTTATGGCGATGAACAAGATCGAGATGTGACCATCAAATATTTCAACGATTTCGTTCAGCCTGACTATGAGGTACGTTGGTTTGCTGAAAGCCTTGGAAACGATACGCTCGGCTTTACCGTGCTTTCAGGGGCGGAATGGGCCAAATTAGACGATGAATTTGGGGCGGATATGGTTCGCTACTATTTTGAGCCAATTGATCTTGAAAGTAATATGTTTAATCTCGACATGGATGAAGTTTCTGCATTATTAGAATTACGAGAAAATAATAGATGAAATAACCGGTAATGAGCTGATAGAATAAGAGGTTATCAATATGGACTATTTAGAAACATTACGAAATGACGCTAAACTAGCTGAAGAGTTTGATATGCTGTTTGATTTCTGCCTATTAGACGGGTTGGAAGAACGTGATACTGCTGAAGGGCGATGCACATTCTCTTTACCCGGCAAAGCCTTTGCTCGTGATGGTGCCGGTGGCGAATATCATCAATTAGAGGATGGCTCTATCGGGTATATGAGTAGCGAAGGGGAATGTGGTCGTATAGCTGAAAGTGTAGATGATTTAATCCATTTATTGGTGTATAGCATTTGCTGGCATGATTATTGTGACGCTAGCCAATATACGGACATATCAACTCTCGAAGCCTATGCCAATGAGCGACATGATGAAATCACTTCTTATACAGAAATGGATGTATGGGAAACCGTTGTTCAGGCGCTAGGTATGCCTTTAGAAGTAAATGTGGCTGCTGAATTACAAAAATTCTATGACGCTGCACATCGAGCTCCTTTATATATTTGTTATTTCCATGAAGATGATGGAACCGTTACAGAATCACAAAATCTGTTTTTCTAGACGTATTGCTTAAAAGGAGAATTATATGGCTATTGATGGAGTAAAAATCATAGATAGTGATGATGGCCATGATATTTATAATTTGATTGTTGAGCGCTATAGAGATGGCACTAGTATTGATACAATTGTTTCAGAAATTTTGGCTCAAGAGCAGAATTTTTGTACTGACGAATTCTATACAGAAATTTATTGGACTGCCATAGCCTATTCGCTGTGGAAGATAGGTCATCTACCGCAGGATATCAAAGAGAAAGCATTAGACATAATCGCGAAGGGCGCTCATGAGTTTTGGCTAGAAATTGATAGTAAGGCGCTCAAACAACGTCAAAAGGTGTTAGATACATTAGCCGTACAACTACAAAGTGAAAATCCAAAGCCTCTAAAGGTTCGTAAATCTAAAACAAAGCGAGAACCTCATTTTAAGGTGGGCGACGTATTAGCTGTTAAGTTTGAAAATGAGTATGGAGCTATTTTTGTATCTGACGTGGATCAATCACCGCGGAAAATCGAGTACCATTTGGCCTGTACGCGGCTTTTACAAAAAGAAAAACCTACAATGGAGCAGTTTTTAAATAGTAAAATCGCCTGCCGGAAAGACAATACAAATTTCGGTATCGATACAGACTGCTGGTTTACGCATAAGGATTTAGGTTTATTGTTAGATGATTTGGAAATTATCGGAACTGTTGAGCTATATCCGTGCAAGCTGTGGAAACTAGCACCAGCAGGCACGTTGGAAGATATCTATGAGGAGATTGTAGATAATCCTAGGCTAGGAAAACTGCGTCTCATAGACACCTATGAACTGGTGAAAGAGGTTATTCAGAAATAAATACGGGGTAAAGTCATAATGGAGAGGCTTAATCAAGTTGATACAAAAAATGCTATGTCTAGGCAAGTGTTTACTATTGATGGCCGAAAATTTTCTAATATGAAAGGGTTTTATCAAGAAGTAGAGACTGTGTTTACAGATGATTTAGGTTGGCACATTGGAGATAGTTTAGATGCTTTCAACGATGTACTCCGCGGTGGTTTTGGCCGCCATGAATATGGTGTGCCTATCCATATTCGGTGGATTTCTTATGATAAAAGTATTAGAAATTTAGGTCAAGAAACAATGGCTGAAATCGAGGAGATCATTTTAGATACGGATAATAGTGGACATGATTGTACACTAGAGAAACTCTAAATATAGGGTATTGTGAATAAGTTTAGATAGGTAAACTTTATTTCTTAATTTTATAGATACTTATGAACTGGTGAAAGAGGTTATTCAGAAATAATCTTCGGGAGAATGTGTTACTATAAAGGTGTAAATTTAATGGATACTGTGACGAAACAATATATAGAAACTGTGAAAGTCAGTGACATACCCTGGCATCGTTTGACCACAACTTACGGCCGTGCTACAGATTTTCCCGCTCATCTTGAGGTGTTGTGGGATATGAAGAACGTTGATGCCATTGATGCGGCAGGTGAAGAGCTGGCTCAAAACATTGAGCATCAATCGACTTTATGGCATGCTACGCCCTTTGCGTTGATTTTTCTATTACGTATTTTTAAAAAAGCCGTTGAAGAACAAGGCCATAATGAGATCGCAAGATATTTAGTAAAAGAATTAGCTGAATTATTCATAATTATTGCTGAGTGTATTAGAGATGGTCTTATGCTAGAACATGCAGATCAATTACCGAGTTTTGCGGATATGCTCAACGAAGAATACCTTTGGTCTGAAGAGTACGATGAAGACGAAGATATTCTTAGATATGAGGAAGAAGAGGTATTTCCGGATGACCTGTTCTTTAGTTTCTACTACTACTCGCTGCAAGTGCTTTTACTTGGTAAGTCATTATTGGATAAAACTAATGAAGAAGAGGGAAAATTGCTAGAACTACTGACAGAGATTGACCACTAATAATCTATGGAGGTTATACTCTATTAAATGTTTATAGAAATCATGGATTATTAAATATCTAGGGAGATTCTAGATTACTAGTTATCTACGGAGGGTTTAGACTATGGGACTAATTGCTAATTATAGCTGTTTAAGCGATGTAAATTTAAAAGAGCTTAAATCCATGGGCTCAGAAGAAGAGGAAATTCTTGAAAGTGTTGAAGAGTGGAATGACGACGATGAGTTATTGCTTGATATCGACAAGATGTGGGATGTACTCCATTTTGTGCTAACTGGTGTGGGCACTGATCATAAAGACGATAAAAATCCTCTTAGCCAAGCGGTACTAGGCGTAATGGCTGTTGAGGATATATCAGACTATGTAGTATATACAGAACACAATCATTTAGCCAATATCGTGGCAGCTCTAAATCAATTTGATATTGAAAGTGCACTCGAATCTTTCGATATGACTGCTTGCAAAGAAGCAGAGCTTTACCCAAATATTTGGGACTACGATGAGGAAGAGGAAGAAATCAAAGATGAGATTCTCCACGATTTCGAGCAGATGAAGGTGTTCTATAAAAAAGTGCTAGAAGCGAAGGGGCATGTAGTAGTTACGATTTGTTAAAAGGTGGGTACAATGGACAAAGCGCGTAAAAAGGAATTATTGAAAGGCTATAAAGCTAAAGAAAAACAGAATTTTCAAGATAGCTTACCTATGGACGAAGAGTTATTTTGGAATCTCTTTGACTATGTAGACGAGAAATTAGAAGCAAATGACGGTTGCGATCATAGTCTGACTTTCACAAGAGAGTTTTTAGAAAAACAAAAGGTAGATGTTGAAAGCGTATTAGACTGGATTATCAACGAAGGTGGCGGTTGTGATTGCGAGGTTCTCTACAATGTAGAGGAACGTTTTGAAGAGTACTGTTAATAGTATTTTTTATAGTTAATTTTATGTATTTGCAGGTGTTACCATAAAGGTATATAGTATAGACATGTGATGGATATAGT
>OBVS01000254.1_pt1 | contig 19267 bp, 4 predicted proteins | sample 1476211 | NCBI WGS metagenome assembly OBVS01 (sample SAMEA2580025, study PRJEB22360) | human gut metagenome | biome: human gut; feature: human-associated habitat; material: faeces | place: Denmark | collected 2008/2010 | reverse complement strand
ATTCGCAATGAATCATTTTTTTATTCAGTTGTACAAATTGATTATACAATCAACCAAATAATAAAGATTTAACCACCCTCCTTTCGTTTTAGATAGACGCCCAATTTAATAATCTATCTTCTTTATCTATTATAGCACATTGCTAGATTTTTTTGTATCTTCATTGTTTTTGTATCGTAAGTTTTTATTGATTCACTTACAATATTTTTCTTAACTGGATTCATTGGTTCTATTTTTCTTCTTCCCATAAGAAAAGTTCTCCTATGATAATAATTTTACCTTAGAATGACTTATAATTTTGCAGACTTCTTACATAGACTCGAAAAAAAGAACTCAGGATTTCTCCCAAGTTCTTTCTTTTAACTTATTTACTTAGCTCGTTTAGAACTCTATCACTTACCATACTTGTACCACCAATTGCAGTAATCTTTTGGATTCTTTCTTTAGCGATATAGTCTTTTAGTGATTGTGGTGCGCTGTTTGCTTGTGTTAATAGGATTGGCATATCTAAGATACCGCCTACTGGTCCTATTACAAGTGCGTCCATCCAATATTCTCCATTTGCTAAGAATATTTTGTTAGTATTAAACTTCTTAGTTGCTATATCAATAGCTGTTTCGTATCTTGTTCTACCACTTAATCTTTCTACTACTGTTGGTAGTGAAGCTTCTAGTGATTTATTTACTGTTGTGTATCCACCTGCTATTGTTACTTTGTTTATAGCTAGTTCTGTTATAGCATCTTTAACTGATTTTGGTAAGTTGTTTGCTCTTACTAGTAGTATTGGGTAACCTTCTCTTGATGCGTAAGGTGCTACTGTTAGTGCGTCTGCAAATACTTGTCCTGATGCTACTACTCCGTGTCCAAGTTTTCCAGTGATTCCAACTACTCTTCTTGCAACTTGTGCTGAAGTTTCGTATCTGTCTCTACCGTAGATTCTTTCTACTGTATCTTTATCAAATTTAGCTAATTCTTTCTTAACTGCTTCTGATACTGATTTGTTTCCACCTACGACTATTACATCTTTTGCTCCAAGTCTTTGAATTTCTGCTGCTACTCTAGGGTCAAGCTTATGAGTATCTGTTAGTAGGATAGGTGCCTTTAAAAGCTTAGATAATACTGATGCTGTCATTGCGTCAGGGAAATCTTTTCTATCTACTACAATTACTGTGTTCGCTTTTCCAAAGTATTTCTTAGAAATTTCGATTGCTGTTTCAACTCTGTCCTTACCATGAACTCTACCGCTTTCTGGTTTTGATGGAGTTGATGGTCCTGATGGTCTTGATGGAGTTGGTGGTGTTGGGGTTTTCTTACCTTTTACTGTTGTATCATTAGTGTTTGGTTTTTTACCCTTTTCTGTTTGTTCAACAGTTACCTTATCACCCTTTTTAAGTGACTTATCTTTTGGTACTGGTACTTCCCATGTTTTATCTTCCTTTACTGTAGTTTCTCCGATTGTTTTACCATCTTTGTCTTTAACTACAACCTTAGATCCTGGTTCACCTTTACCAGTTATCTTATCGTCACCTTCAGTTGGTTGGTCTATTATTGGTTTTTCAGAAGTAGATTGTTCTCTTGTCCATGTACCTACGAAAGTCCTATCTTCATTCATAGCACTTGTTGGAGCCCAATTTTCAAATGTGTAATCGTAGTAATTTTCCCCTTCTTTAACATTTTTAATAGGAGCTAATTCCTTTGGAATATAAGTTTCATCTTTAGCTACAGTTTTTACTTCTGGTAGTTTCTTTGTTAAAACTTCTGGCAATGCAGCGATTTCTTCATTACTATTATCCTTATCAAGTAGCCTGAATTTATGCTTCATGATAAATGATTCTGTCGCTGTAGCAGTAAACTTCTTGTTATTCTCTGTTACAACGTGGTTTGATGGACTCCATACTACATCTCTGAACTTACTAGCATCTGTAACTTGAGGATTGATGCTCTCAAAGATATTTTGATTTGATGGTAACTTATACTTGTCTAGATTAAGGTTTGGTTTTACCTTATAAGTTTCATAAACCACAGGTGTTTCAGCACCTATAAACTCTGTTTCACCCTTCTTAGCTTTTACGCCATTTCCTAGTAGGAATTGAACTTCTATTGCATCTTCTGGTGCATTAGCATTCTTACTGCCTGTCATATGCTCAGATACATATAGGTTCTGTTTTTCAACTAATAGTTCACTACCATCGCTGAATTTTACTTTTATATTTCCTTCGAATGGTTTAGCACTAACTGCGTTTGAATCTCTTGCAGGTGTAGTTGCGTCTTCAAATTTAGCTTTTCCTGCCTTCTTTACTCCATTTTCAACAGTTGAGAATTCGTCTTTGATTTGTTCTATTTGTTTAGCTGTTAATCCAGTTTCGTCCTTCTTAACACCCATTTCCCAATCGATTGGTTCGCCCTTCCAAACTTTGATATCTTGTGGGCTAAGTTTACCTTTTAGGATTGAAGAAATAGCTTCTTTACCTTCGATTGTATAAGTTAGTTCAACCGGATTATTTTCACAATCTGGTTCTTGTACTGTTAACTTAAGAGTAATTTTTTTATCGATAAAGTCAGCAAGTGTATTAATGTTGCTACCTTGTCCATTAATTTCAACACCTATGTCAGAGCCAACTATTTGAGCAAGGTTATTCACTAACTCTTGTTCATTTCCGCTTGCTTTTTCAATAGCTTTTAAGTCTCTAGCTGGTTGATTTCCAACTTGATACTTGATTAAGTTGTGATTCTTTAGTAAATCCTTAATTCCAGCTACAAGACCTGTACCTTTTAATTCGCTAAATGGTTTTGTCTTGTCAATTATAGCAACTGTTACTTTTTTATTAGCTTTATCATATTCACCTAGGTAAACACCATCTTTCTTTTTGATGTTTTCAAACATAGGGTCTATTGCTTCTTCAAATTCTTTTTGTAAAACTTTAGGATTTTTGCATACAGCTGGTTTTGCGCTTGCTACATAAACTCCGTCATTGTTCCAATTTTGAGTTAAATTGTCTGTATTCCAGTTTATTGGATTTTTGTAGTTTGCTTGTTTTACAATTTCAGCACTGTCACCACTTGTGCTTGGGAAGTCAGCTGCTGCTAAGCCAGTATTTGGCTTGATATAGAAAGTCTTGATAACAACAGGATTAGTCTTGTTACCAACTTTGCCATCTTTTTTAGCTTCCTTAACACCTTCACCAAGTTTAATTTCTACCTTAACCTTGTCTTTAGGAAGTAAATCAGGATTGATGTAGTCTTTATCCTTAGGATCTTTTTCTTCAACCTTTTGATCAGCTACATATAGAGTCTGATCATTAACTACTAGAGTTGAACCATCATCAAATGTAACTTTTAAGTTACCTTTTTTACCTTCTGGTAAGTTTTTATTTTCAGATGTTCTTGCAGTTGCCGGTTTCTCAATAGTTCCAGTTTCGCCAAGATCTTCAACTTTAGCTTTTGCTTTAGCAAGTTCTTCTTTTAGGGATTTTTCTAAATTTGCTTTATCTTTTTCGCTATCTTTAATTTTAACGCCATTCTTCCAGTCGATTTTATCGCCCTTCCAAACTTTGATGTCTTGAGGATCAAGTTTGTCTTTAAACTTAACTGCTGTTTTGTCAGCAACCTTTGCTGTTAAAGTGATTTCTGTTTTAACAACATTGCCATCAGAATCTGTTGCTTGGCTAATTACTTGATTTGTGTTTGTGATAGTATCTGGATTATATGTCCACATATCATTAGCGTCAACATTGTAAAGATTATCATCTTTTGAAAGTGCCTTTACACTTGCAACTTCTGCAATTCTTTTTCCTTCTAATGGATTTACATAGTAAACAAGTGGTGATTTTGCATCTTTATTATCAAGTTGTAGCTTAGCTTTTGCGTCATCAGCTGTAGCAACTTGGAAAGTTACCTTAGCATAATTTTCTTTAACCTCTGGAGTTACATCTGGATTGTCTTTACCATCCTTCTTTTCTGGAATAATGTCAGCAAGCTTATCATAAGTGTAGATTACAGTGTAATCTCCATCTTTAGTGTAATTAGCTGTTGCTGGTGGATTCGGTACCGGATTAGTTGTAATGCTCTTGATCTTGTATCCTAAAAATTTAGGAGCCTTATTTGTATCAAAAACTTCCTCTTTAATAGCCTCATCCTTGTTACCAGATTTTTCAGCAGGATATTTTTGATCTTTTAGTTGGTATTTTGAATCAATAGGAGCATTTGTCTTGCTATCTTTGTACTCAACCTTAATCTTACCTTGGTCCTTTGGTCCATAGATTGCATGGAATGTTGTGTCACCTGTTACAACAAATGTATCCATATCTACAGGAGCTCCGCCTTCAGTTGTTGCCCATCCCTTAAATACATTTTCAGGTTTGCCTGGTTCAGCCTTTGGTGGTGTTAAATCACTTTCACTATTAGGAACTTTTACTGGTCCAATTGTATCAGGTGCTTTCATGAATTCTTCAGAAAGCTTAAGTCCATTAGCTGCAAATTGTTGAGCTGGCTTTGCAGTCTTCCATGTACCATCTCCAGCTTCAAAATTTACAGTATTCTTTTCACGCATAGTAGCTGTAAAGCCTCTGTGTGTATAAGATTCACCAGTGATTTGGTAGTAGTAATTTGAACCAGCTAATTGACCTTGCAATGCATCTTGAATTTCAAAATGAATTGTTTTAGCTGATCCTATTTCACCAACCCTAATATCCGCTTCTGGAACGACAGGTAAAAGGACTATATTGTCGTGTCCTCTCCATTGAAATCTATTCGAAGGACTTCTTAAAACTGTATTTTGATCTACTTTTGGTAAATCAAATAAGTGTGGTGTCTTATTTATACCAACAAAATTTGCCTTCACATCTGGTCTACTTCCTTTTCCAAACCATCTTGTAGCTACACCAGTATGTCCTAAGAAATCTATATTAATTTCTGTAGTATTTGTTGGTTTACTTTTTGCCTCAACTATATACCTACTATCTCTTCCGTCATCAAACTTTACAAGTACAACAGGTACATATTCCGTATCAGGAACAGGTGCTTCAAATGCCTTACCAAACTTATCTTTACTTACAGTATACTCCTGTGAATAATTTGCTAATTTAGCCTTAACTGTTACTGTGACACTTTTAACTCCTGTAGCTTGTAAAACTAAATCATGTATGTCAACTTTAATATTCATATTATAAAAATCATCAGGATTATCCGTTGGGTTAATAGTTGGTAGCTTTGGATTTGACCTAAGACTAGTATAATCAACTTCTGGTAATTTAATCATGTGTTGTCCATCACTTAATGGAACAACATCTAATTTCTCTCCTTCCATTGCATATGCTAGGTCAGCCGGAATTAGGCTGACTAGCATAAGAATGACAAGAAGAAAACTTATAATTCTCTTCATATTTTTCTCCTTTATCCTCATAAAATAACTAAACTAATTTCTACAATTTTTTTAAATTTCTGTCGAAGTAGAGTTATCAAGGTAATCAGGTACTGGTCTATCTTCCGTTATTCTTGTAGCCTTAACTGTTACTGAGTCTCCTGCTTTTAAAGGGTTAGTAAGAAGTATAGATCCAGTGCCACCAGGACCTGTCTCTGTTTCAAAGCTTTCTTGACTTAGGTCATTGCGAAGTATATTTACAATAACCTTACAACGACCTGGATTAGTTGTAAATACAACAGTGTTTCCGTTATCTACAGCAGTATCTATTGTAACCTGAATAACTGGTAGTTTAAGAATTCTATCTGCTTCTTTGGTTTTTTCTACCAATTTCTTAATTTGGTCAGATGTCAAATCTTTATCATCTTTGTCTTTGCCCTTTTTGTCAATTACGGTGCCCGCCTCTTTACTTGAATCTTGACCTTTCTTAATTCTTTCTTTAGGTTTTTTATCATCTCTTGCGTCTTTGATAGTCTTATCAAGCTCTTTTTTAGCTTCTTCAAGTTCTTTTAAGGCTTTATCTGTTTCTTCTTTTTCCTTTATAGCATCTTCAATTGCTTTAGTTTTTTCATTCACATCATTTTGAGATGCATTAGGATTATCCTCAACTTTTTTGCCTTCTTCAATAGCTTCTTTGAGCTTTTTGTCTGCTGGTGTATAATCTTTCGGATCTTTACCTTCAAGTTTTTTATCACCGTCATCAATAGCCTTTATCAACTTGCTCTTGTCAACTCCAACTGTTACTGGAGCTGATTCTGCAGGTGCTTTGTCCTTTTCTGTTGCCTTAGCTACGATTGTGTCTCCATCTTTAAGTCCATCTGCTGGCACTGAGAAGTTTCCTTCTTTATCAGCCTTTGCATTGATTTCCTTTGGAGTTCCACCATCTTTAGGTGTGATAGTTATAACAACATCTGCATTAGGACCAGCCTTACCTGTAATCTTTGTATCGTTTGTAGATACAGGGTTAACCTCTGGTGTTGTGGATTTTTCTTTATCTTCAACTGTAACTTTTGCTTCTGGTGAAGCTTTACCTGAATCGTTGATTGTTGATACCTTAATAACGTCACCTTTTTTAGCTGATGGGTCAAGTGGTACTACAATCTTACCGTCTTCAACTTTAACTTCCTTGTTTGGATCTTCTTTAACTTTCCAGCTACCATCTGGTTGTTTTTCAACAGTCATTGAATCCTTGTCGCCAACTTTAACTTTAATAGTCTTAGCTGTTGGGTCTGCTACTGTTGGATCTGCAATCTTAACATTCTTGTCGCCTGTGTAAACTGGGTCAACTTTTGGTGTTTGACTTGCTTTTTGAACAGATGCCTTATCGAAAGCTTCATTAGCTGGGTTTTCGCCATCTTTAAATGTTACTTTAATTTGGTCTCTGTCGTTTAGTGGAAGCTTATCCTTTACAGGAATTTCTAGCTTGCCTTCGTTATTTTCAGTAACTTTTTCTGCTGGGTCTGATCCTTCAACAATCCAAGTCTTACCTGTTGTATCAGCAGGATCTTTTGTAAGCCTTACAGTTTTTCCATTTTGGTCTGAAACTTCGATTGTTTGAATCTTGTCATCAACCTTTGGAGCTGCTACTACAACTTTTTCATCTTTTTCTCTTATTGGATCGATTACTGGTGTTGAAAGTTTTGCTCCTGTGTCTGGTTTCCAGTTTCCATCTTTATCTCTTATAACAGTTGTTTCTGCCTTTGGAGATTCAGACTTACCTGGTTCTGTTGCTGTAACAAATACTTTTGTTCCTGGATTTAACAATTTGTTAAGATCTGCAGTAAAGTCTCCGTTAGCATCTGCTTTAATTGTTGTTCCTTCTGGAAGTAGGCTTTGTCCACTAGCATCTGTAATCTTGATTTCAGCATCCTTAGTTGCCTTACCTTTTACCTTAGTAACTGTAGCGTCACCTTGGTTAGCTGCTACGACATCTGTAGGTTGTGCTGATTGGTTTTTGTTTACAGTTAGTGCTGTTGGTGTTTGGCCTGTTATTGCTTTTTCTGCAGATGTGTTACCAGTTGTATCAAGTGTTACTACAAGCTTTCTACCATTGTGACCATCTTTTGCAGTTTGTGCATCGTAGTCTTTAGATGAAAGCACAGTTTCTTGTTTTAAGTCAACTGATAGACCTGCGTTTGTGAACTCAGAGTTGTCAGCATTTTTATAAGTGAAAATCTTTTGATTTCCATTTACATCTGTAAGAAGAACTTTTAGTCCGTCAAGATTTAGTTTGTCTCCATCAGAGTAAACCATCTTATCTGGAGATGCTACTACTTGCATTCCTGTTGTTTTCTTAACATCGAAATCTTTTGCTGAGTCTGGTTGTCCAGTTCCATCAGTGTCATTAAATACTACTACAGTTTGTTTTAATGATTCAGCCTTTGGTGCTAATGTTGCTGTTACATCAATCTTAACGCCTTCTTTGATAGGAGAGTTGTTTTGTTTAGCTTGGATAGTGTACTTACCAGTTGTTTTGTCTGCTGTTGCAGTTCCTACTACTTGAGTACCTACCTTAGCTGTAACTGTTGCACCCTTTTCAGCTTCACCAGTAATTGTTGTGAACGTTGGTTTCTTACCGATATTAGATGCAAGAGCTGCTGGTCTTTCTGTTTGACCTGCCTTAGCATCTGGAATCTTGTCGCCGTCTAAGTCGTCGAATACTTTAACAGTTTTATCTGTCGGTTTCTTTTCTCCGTCTTGAACAGTAACTTTTACATCAGTACCATCTTTAAGCTTTGGTGTGATATCCTTAGTTAATTTACCTTGGTCATCTGCCTTGCCTGTTATAGTTTTTGTATCACCATTAGCATCTTTGTATTCAATTGTAACGTCAGCGTTCTTTTCAGTTTTAACTTCTACAGTTGTCTTTGTTGCTGGAACTTTTTTGCCGTCTGATCCATCTGTTCCAATGTTACGTGCAATTACATTTGGTTCTGGTGTTGTTTCAGTTCTGTCATCTACTCCATTGCCGTCCTTATCAAGAATAACTGTGATGTTTTCTTTTGCTGTTGCACTTGGTTGCGCTTCAGCGCCAGTAACTGTAACTGTGAATGGAATAGTATTTGCTGATCCATCTTCTTTTAGACCGATTTGTTCTTTATCTGCAGGAGATAATGTGAACTTACCTTTGTTTTCTTCTTTTATGACGTCATCGTAATTGTAAGTTGCTGTCTTGCCACTTGCATCAGTTAATCTAATGATTACTCCCTTAGCGTCAAATGGTGTTTTACCAGCCTTTTCTGTTACAGAGTAGTTCATCTTATCTGGGTTTTGTAAGATTTCAACTTTTGTGGCTTTCTTGATGTCGAATTGTTCTTTTTTGTCATCTACACCGTTGCCATCTTTGTCAATCTTAACAACTGTTGCTGTTGGGTCGGATACAAGTTTACCTTCTGCTTGTGCAGTTACTTTAACTTCTGTATCTTCTGCAAGTTGCTTTTCGTTTTGCTTAGCTTGGATAGTGTAGTTACCATCTTGGCCAGCTGTTGCTTCGCCAACTATTTGGTCACCAACTTTTGCTACAACTTTTGCACCTGGTTCAGCTTTTCCTGTGATAGTTGTTGCTGTTGGATTTGCTCCCTGGTTAAGGGCCTTTGCTGTTGGTGTTGCAGTTTTTTGGTTTGCATCGTCATCAGCTTTGCCGTCGTTGTTAGCATCTCTTGCTACTGTAGCTTCTACTGTGTCTGATGGTTGTTTACCTTCTTCTGTTACAACAACTTTAACTTTTTTACCTTCGTCTTGTTTTGTAACTTCTGCAGTGAATGTTCCTTCTTCGCCAACTTTTTCTACTTTACCGATTTCGTCTCCTGATTCATTTTTAATGATAACAGTTGAACCTGGTTTAGCCTTACCTGTTACTGTTGTAGTGTTTTTTGGTTCATTTGTAACTTTACCATCTACAACTTTGTTTTGGTTAAGTGCCTTAACATCTTCTGCCTTAGCAGATTTGTTTTCATGAATTGTTAGCGTTGTTTCAGTTTGACCTGTAACTTTATCTTGACCTGCACCCTTGCTTACCTTAATCGGTTGTCCATTATGATCTTTAGTTAAGACAGTTTCGTTAGCCGGTGCAATAGTAAAGCCTGCTTTTGTAATTACATCTACGCCTTCATAAGTCTTTTGTAGTCCTGCGTCATCTTTAGCGATAACTTTTAGACCTGTAAGGTCAAGTTTTTCGCCTTCGCCATAACCCATTTTTGTTGGGCCAAGAACTATAATTTCCTTGATAGCATTTTCGTCAAATGTGCCTTCTTTATATTGAGCTGTGATTGTTGATGCTGTAGAGAAAGTACCTTTTAGTGCTGGATTCCAACCGTTGTGGCCGTAGCCTTGGTTTGGAATAACTGTAGGTGCTTTTTCTGTTAAGTCAACTTCAACATCTTTTTTAACATAAGCTTCTGTTACAGCTTCTTTAGGGAACTTACCATTTGCTCCCTTATCGAAAGTTATTTTAACGAAGTTTTTCTTTTCGTCTTCAGGTAATTTCTCATACTCATCTTTGCCAAGTACATTGGACTTGTAAGTTGCTGTAAATATCTTAGCAGTTTCAAATTTTTGAGCTGTTTCTAATTCTACCTTAGTTTCGCCATCTTTCCATCCATCTAAGCTGTAGTTTGTATCAGCTACAATAGCTGGAGCAATTTCTGAAAGTTTTAGTTCAGCTTTTGGATTTACCCACTTAACATTCTTAGCTCCCTTAGCAAATTTACCATGGTCGCCTTGGTCGAATGTTAATTCTGTCCAACCTTCTACCGGTGTGTCAGAGATGTTGTTTGAATATTGGGCAACAATTTCAGCGTTATTTTCAAACTTACCAACTAGACCTGGTTTCCAACCAATGTGGCTGTAATCTTTCTCAGGTGTTACTGTTGGTGCCTTGTCATTAAGGTCAACTACAGTATCTGGTTTAACCCATACTGATTTTTCAGTAAGTGTTCCATGAATGCCCGGTTTGAAGGTAACTTTGTTGTAGCCTTCTACTTTCGTATCAGAAACATTATTATTTGTCGTATACGTTGCATTGTGAACTGTAGCTTCAGCATAATAATCTTTTACTGCCGGATCCCATTTATTAAATGTGTATCCTGCTTTTGCTGTAACTGTTGGAGCTGTGATAGAAACTTTTTCGTTCTTGTAAACCCAGAACTTAGATGTTCCTTCAAGAGTTCCATGATCCTTTGCATCGAAATCTACTGTTACATAGTTTGCATCGTGAGGATCTTCCGTTACAACTTTTGCTTTATATTGAGCAGTTACATCTAATGCTGCTGTAATATTTGTTGAATCTTCTTTGTCCCAACCTGTGAACTTATATCCTTCTAATGCTGTTACTTCTGGTTTTTTGATGTCTTTTAATGTCTTATTTCTTTCAGGGTTTACCCAATAAATAGTTGTATATTCTGAAGAGATTACACCGTGGTCACCCTTCTTGAATTCAACTTTCACAAAGTTTCCAGGTACATCTGGTTTTTTGTCACCAGGTTTTTGTTCAACAACGTCCTTACCAATGTAAGTGTATTGAGCTGTGAATGTGAAGCTCTTCTTATTTTCTTCTGTTCCTGTAAATTTATCAGGAAGTACTGGTTTCCAATTTGCATCCTTTGTAGCTTCGTAGTTTACATTCGGTTTAATTGTTGGAGCGTTTAATACTGTCTTTGCAGAACCATCTTTAACTAAGAATTTAGTAGTTCCTTCTAGTGTACCATGAGCTCCTTCTTTGAATTCTACTTTTACATAGCCTTCTGGAGTAACTTCTGGGAAGTTATCTTTGATTTCTACAACTGGTTCTTTAACAACTAGTGTCATTACAAATTTACCTTCTGCTCCAGATTTATCTTTTGCAGTATAAGTTACTTCGTAAGTGCCTGGTGTTTGGTTAATCTTTGCTAGATTTTCTTTAGTTATTTCAGTTTTAGTATCTTTTTCAATCTTTTCAACTTTATAAGTGAAATCTTTATTGTCAACTTGTGCAATATCAGATACTTTTTCAGTTGAATCTTTATCTGTAACTGTAATGCCATCTTCTAAGTCAAGGGTATCACCTTTAAAGATTTCTTTGTGGCTTGTAGTACCATTAACTATAGGTGCAGAGTTTCCTCTTAACTCTTCGATAGCTTTTTTGATAGCTTCATATTGATTATCTAATAATTTTTGTCCATCTGCGTCAACTGTTACAGTTGATTTAGCTTTTTGGTCTTTTTGTTTTTTACCTTGTGGAGCTTTCTCAACTAAGTCATTATATGCTTTTTGTATATCTGCTTTTAGCGTAGCAACTTTTGTTTGGTCAACACCCTTCTTACCTTCAAGATTCTTAACTACTGCTTCACCTGTTGGGATGATTGAGTTAAGTTTGTCTGGGTTTAATTGTACTTTTTCAGTAACTGGTGCTGATTCTGTCTTTGACTCTGGTAGAGTTACTACTACGCTGATGTCTTCTCCTGCAACTAGTGGGTCTTTTACCCCTGCTACGAAGGAACCATCTGCTTTAGCAAGTGTTCTACTTAGGACTGTATCGCCTTTTTTGATAGTTACAAGTGCACCGTCTAAGATTACTGGGAATTTATCAGAATTGGAAGATGCTGTGATCTTACCTTTAACTGTTGTATCTCCATCTCTTAGAGGGTGTTCTTTACCTTCTGCTTTGTTAAAAGCTACTGTTACTGTATTTGGCTTAACAATAAGTTTTTGGTTTGGAACTTCTAGTGTTGAACCGTCTTTGAATGTTACTAGTAGTGTACCTACTTTATCTCCTGCTTCTGCAGTTGTTCTTGCAGGATTTGTTATATCAGTAACTGTTGCATCTTTAAGAAGTGCTGCAAAGGCATTTTTCTTATCAGCAGGCGTGTTGTCTGCAAGTTCAACACCCTTGTGCCAGAATTTTTCATCTAGTTCTTGGCCTTGTAGGGCTGTTGTGTCTACTGCCTTAAGTCCATCTTTACCAATTTTAGTGGCTGCTTTTTCTGCTGCTGTTGCCTTAAATGTTGTTGCTTTTGTAATTACCTTTGTCCAAGGTTTTGCAATGTCAACCATAGCAGTTGCTGAATCTTCAGCTTCTGTAGTCCACTTTGGATTTTGATGACCAGCTGCAGCTTCTAGGTCTGGGAACTTGTCCCTTGAAAGTTTTGAACCTGTTAATACACCGTAGGACTTGCCATATAAAGGATCTGCTGCAATAGTGTCGTCCTTAACTACCTTAACTTCGAATACTCCATCTGGAAGTTTTTCACCTGGTGTGATTTCTCCACCATCTGCAAGGTAAACTGGATAGTAATCTGTGTCTTTTACTTCACCTGTTGTTTTATCTGTAGGAAGTGCTGGATTCCATTTTAAGAATTTTTTGTTATCATCAGGTCTACCATTTAATAATGGAGTAGGATTTTCAACTTTTGCAATACTTGCTAGTAGTTCTTTGTCAGTATATTTTGTACCTTCTAGAACGTCGATAACTTTAAGCTTTTCACCATTCTCAAATTTACCGTCATTGGCATTTGCACTTGTTTCAGCGTGGAAGCTTAGACGTTTGTAGCCGTCTGGTGTCTTTGGTAGGTAACCACTATCGTCTGGTGTTGGAACTACGATCTTTGGTTGTGTAGCAAACTCAATGTAACCACCAACTTTTTTCTTTTGACCATTGATTTCAACTTCTTGTCCTATGGCTTTATAAGTGATTTTGTTTAGCTTATAAGTCTTGTCGCCAACTTTTAATCTTTTGTTTTTGTCAAGAGTTGTTGTAAGGCTTAATGTCGGATTGTCCCCAGCATCATTTAAGTCTGCAACGTTATCTCCTGCAAAGTCTGAAAGACTTCTAATATTAAAGCTCTTTGTATTTGCTGGTAGGTCAAATTCATGTCCCTCTTCTAAAGCTAACTTTAGTCCTAAGGCTTGTTCAATGTTTTCTTGAAGTTCTTTACCATAGGGGTCTACAACTTTTAAGTCTATTACTGGGTGGACGATTTGAGTTAGCTCAAATTTATAAGTCATGTCTTGACCCAATGTGAAGTTTGTTGTACCTCCAGCTCCTACATAAACTCTTAGGGCTATATTTTTCTTAAGCTCAGGAATTTCTGCTTCAACATTTCCATTACCAAAGTCCTTTGGAAGATAAAAAGTTTCAGTCTTTTTAATTTCTCCCGCTTGGAAGGTCATAGTTCTTGTTTCAGTTCTTGTTCCGCCTAATTCTTTGAAAGTGATTTCAACATCAAATGAACCTACTTCAGTTAGTGCTGAAGGATCAAATTGATCTTCTTCAAGGTTTAGGCCCATTGTGTTTAGATTAATCTCAACTTTTTGAGCTACAGTTTCGCTGGAAGAGCGAACTTGTGGGGTGGTTGCTCCAAAAAGTCTAGCACTTCTTGAGAAAAATCTTAGTTGCGGTTTTTCTCCTCTTACATTACCTAGATTAATAACCTGCTTGTCTCCCACAGTTCTTATATCTGTGATTTCATTCCTAACATTCGTTTCCGTTTGTGCAGCGAATGCATTCAGTGGAAAGGATGTTATGATCATGAACAGAGCCAAAAGCATGGTTAGTAATCTTTTGATTTGATTGTTCATTTTTCCTCCTTTCAGGTTTAAATCGGGGAGGGGTTAGCTCCCCTAAATTTAGTGTTTAGTTATATGTTTTGTTAATTGTTGCAAATATATTATTGTCCTAATACTTTTGCATAAGGGTTAGTGTATGCACCTGTAGTTTCATTAACACCGATGATTTCAATTATATCGCCTTTTGTCAATGTATAGCCATCAGTAAATTTAATTTTAGTGTACTTTTTGCCAACTTTTGCTTGTGCAGTACGAATTGCTTTTCCCTCATATCCTGCAGCTTTTGTTCTTACAGCTTCAAGGTCTTTTGCATTGTAAATTCTTACAGTAACAGTTACTCCTTCTTCAGAGGCTTTTACTTGAACGAAGTCTTTACCGATACGTTCCTTACGAACCATGATGTCGATAATCTTGCTTGGATCGTATTGTGGCTTAAGCTCTGTCTTGTTACCAAATCTGTCTTCAATGGTAATTTTTTCTGTTTTAAAACCTTGTCTGCTAAGCATTTCAATAGTAGCTTTTAATTCTTTTTTGTTTTGTAGACGTAAAGTTTGTGTTTGTCCTTTAGCGTCATTATAATTAACTACGATAACCTGTGTCTCTTCTTTGAAGTTAGACAGGTCTATATTTACCCAACGTCTCCACATATCTTCTTTAGTTTTTGCATCAGCTGTTGGAGCTGTTAAGTCAAGGGTAAATCCGTCTGAATAATTAGGTTTCTTGCCTGCTTCATCAGATTGGATAACAAGATCAATTCCTTTTTCTTTCAGTTTGTTGATCTCTTCGAATTTACTTTCCGGTATTAAGATTTGCTTCTTAACTTCTGTTCTGTCGTCAGAAACCATATCTTTATCTAGAACAACTGGAGCGATATCTCCCTTAGCATCTACTGGTGCCAGTGGAACGAATTTTTTGTTTTCGCCTTCTACTTCAAAGTAACCTAAAGTATATTTAGATCCTGCCTTAGGTGGTAGAAGTGGATGGTTTGGTACGTTGAATTCTACAACTGCGTTGCCGTTCTTATCCTTTGGAAGTTGTTCTTTTTCTTCAACCCTGTGTGAAACTGGTTGTGCTTCAACTTTGGCCTCTGTTATTGCAGATGGAGTTTCTGCTTGACCAATTACTTTGAATTGTTGTGCTGTAACTTTATCGCCTGGTTTCATAAGTCCAGTGTCAATAGTGATTACACCATTGGCGTCTACATTTACAGTTCCTGTGAAAGTACTGTTGACTTGGTCAAATACATAGCTACCGTTGTCGTGTTTAACAACTGTTACTGTTTTACCATTTGGTAGGGTTGTTACAATCTTACTTGGATTGCCAACTTTTCTTACAACTACTTGTGTTGCATCATACTTAATCGGATCAATTGTAGGTGGTTGAACATCTACCTTAGAGTTAGTAAGTTTGATGCTGTAACCATAAGTGTCGAAGTATTTCATCGTCTTATCATCATTAGGATTGATAAGTTTTCCATCTTTTGTATAGTGGCTACGCATTGTAGCTGCTGACATGGCGTCTACACCGTCTGTGTTTACAAGTTGAGCCTTGTAGCCACCTAGACCTTTGTTTTGGTTAGTGTTTACTATAGTAGCACCGTAATCCTTGTAGCTTATGCTGCCTTGATTAAATAATTTTGCAGTTGAATCTGTAAGCTCTACTGCGATATATGACATTCTGTGACCTGCTTCGTCATAGGAAGGTAGGTCGTTCCAATTTAGTTTGCCAGTTTCTGGAGTTGCGCTTGTTAAAGCTTGCACTGTTCCTGGTACTGGTCTATAAACTGCATTTTGGTCTACAATTTCAAAACCTGCTGCTCCTACTGCCGGTCTTGCTAGAAGTCCAACTGATAGCTTACCGATATTCTTATCTTTGTCTGTTCCTTGGTCCCAAACTTTTTGCACGTCTACGTGGTAGTTTTTCTTCCAAACTGCATATAGGTCTACACCGTCTCTAACTTGGTCTGCAGTTAGCGGGAATTGGTCTCCGTCACGTAGGTAGTTGTCAACATTCACGCCAGTTCCTGTTTTGTTTTCATCAGGGACGTCTGCCTTAGGATTAGTAGAATAACCTACTAATGAATATCCATCCATCTTGAACTTAGAATCTGACCAGTTCTTTTGTAGACGAACTGTACGGTCTGTAAGGTTTTGTTCTGTTAGTGATTGTGTTACTGTTTCGTCAGTCTTGCCTTTCAATCCAGCTGGTGGATTAGTGTGGAAAGTTACAAGTGGTGAACCGTAAGCCGCATAGACTGTCATGTTTTTAGTAATAGGTGAAGTTTTTGTAAAGATTAGGTTGTCTTCACTTAGATACTTGTCTACTGAATCTGCTACTTTTAGCTTTGTAAAGGCTTCTGTAACTTCTTGTGGTGTGCCTGTTAAAGGCTTAGTTGTCCAACCTAGGAAAGTCTTACCTGATACTTTTGGATCTTTTTCAACAAACTTTCTAACTACTAGGGCGTCTTTAGTTCTAGCTAGTTCGCCTTGAAGTTTTGTCTTCTTTTCACCTGATGCTCCTGCAATTTCACTTGTTAATGTTGCAATATTTTCTTCAAATTTCTTGCCGTTGTGGTCTTTTAGGTTTACATTCTTACCTTCAAAACCGTTCGCTACATAGCCTTCTTGGTTGGCAAACTTAACGTTCATAGGTGCGATACGGACAACTTCTTCTTGTTGGTTAGTTCTCTTTGTAATATAAGCGTGTTCTGTACCAACCTTTTTATCTTTATCTACACCTTTATAAGATAGAACACTTTGTTCAAGGGTACCACCGTTTAGGTTGAAAGTTACCTTAGCTTGAACTTGTTCCATTACAGGATCTTTACTTTCAAGAGAGTTGGATAAGACGTCTTGGTTGGTAAAGTATAGTGGCATGTCCTTAGTTGCCCAATAGTCTGGGTTTATCTTGTGGTCTGCGTCATTTGTTGCTGATGTCCATTCGAAACCTTGTACATCATCGCCATTAACGTTCATTTCTATCTTTTGGTCTGATGCTTGGATCGTTCCCAGTCTCTTTGCTGTTTTAACTTCACTCTTGTCTGCATCGTATGGATATACATATACTCTATCGTATTTTGAACGACCAGTTAGGTGTTCTGAGTCTGTAAAGATCTCGTCAATATCCGGTGCGTCCGCAGTTCTTGTTAAGATACCACCACCAAAGTTTTCTTGACGTGACGACATTAGTGGGTCGTGGTTATCAATAAACAATGTTTGTTGTGGATCATTTATCTTTTTGCCATCTTTAAAGATTTCGCCCTTTTCATTTCTTGTCCATCCGTCTTTTAAAGGTCTTTCAAATCTGTACGTCTTATTTTTAGTGATAGTATTTCCAGAGATGTCCTTGTCTGAGTAGTTAAATGTAACTGTCATGCCTGGAGATACTTCCATTAATTTAGTCTTTCTCGAGAAGATCGTTAAAGGTGTATCCTTTTTGATCTTGATATCGAATGGAACCGATACAGTCATTTTACGCATGTAGTTGCCATTTCCGCCAACATACTTAGCCTTGTCAGAAGTCGTTCTAAGACTTATTTTGTATTGATCGTCTCCGATTTGTATGAATGATCCTTGTGTGTCAAAAGTACCAGCCGTGATAAGGTCACGTCTGCCGTCAAAGCGGATGTCGATAGTATCGCCACGCTTTAAGTTGATGTCTTCATCTCTTGGAACTGACTTGAATTCTTCGACACCTGTTTCATTTGTAGCAAATAATGTAGAGAAGAATTCGTAAGAAATGATATCGCTGGATCCGAATTTTTCTTTTAGTTTGTCCTTGTCAACATAGTACCTAACTACTGTAGAGTTTCCGTATCCTGTTAGGGTAGGTCCTCCAGGTAAGAAAGTTTTATTAGGTTCATTGCTTGAATACTTAACAATACCGACGCCATTTCTTCTTTCAATTCGATTTATTGAGTAGTCTATTCTGTTGGCAGGCTTCGGAACTGTTGGATCTTCAGATGGATAATGAAGTTTGTCATTCCTGTCTGCAGAGAATAATTGAATAACAGTTCCGGACTCGTCTTGTGGTTTTAGAATGTCGATTAGGCTCTCATCAAAGGATTGCATAAAGCCATAGTCGCCCTTATTTCTAGAATCACCTGAGTTAAAGGAACCTCCACCATCTGCAACATATCCTACTGTACCTTGAGTTCTCCTCATGTATACATCAAAGTAGCCCTTTTCTTCGTTATATTTAATATAAGAAGAAGCTGCTTGCATGGTATTTTCATAGTTACGCACTACGTCTGTGTTAAGTATGCCTTGCTTAAGATTTACTCTTACTGGAACGAAAGTCGACATAGTGTAGGATGAATATGGAACCTCTTCATTTTCAGAGATAGTAGTTGAATAAATTTTTTCAAATCTATCATCCATTAACCTCATTTGTATTAGAGGGTTTTTTTGTAAATTCTTAACAGTTTGTCCTTTTTTAATAACTAGGTCAATAGGTGTTTCAAAGTGAACTCCTAGTAAACCAGTTCTTACAGTTTGTGTCCCATCATCACCAAGACTTACATAATGGAGATTTCCTGATCCACCCTGTTGGGCTGATAAATGACTAAACTTAATAAACTCTTTATTAAAACTCCAACCATCATGATTGTTAGTAAATTGTTCAGTTCTTTTTTTGCCCATACCTGATTCATCCCAGTCAATCAATCCATTTAAATTAGCATCTGGCTTTAAAATAAGTCTTAGCCAAACATTTGTAACAGCTCCTGAGTATCCTGAAAAGGCAAGCCTTACTACCTCTCTGCCGTCTGGTCTAGTGTATCCCCCAATATATCTAAGTGATGGGTTCTTTAAAGTTTCTGCTGTAGATACTTTTACAATTCTTCCTTGGTGAGGAATTGGCCAGTATCTTGCTGTTTGAACGTCGTCGACCCAGTTGGCTGGTTTGACTTCCGCTAAAGCATTTGTAGGCACAAGGCCTATCATCATTACGATTGCTAGTAGTAAAGATAAAACTCTTTTTAAACTACTATCACTGAATTTCTTCATGATATCTCCTTTCTTTTTTTATCTGTCCATTTTTCATGGTATTTCTTCATTATATCTCCTTTCTTTTTTTATTTGTCCATTTTTCATGGTTGGACTTCCATTTTAGTTAAAGGTGTTCTTTAACTAAGACAGTTGAATTACTGCCTTGTAATGTGCTAAAGTGATAGCGTGTATCTATCTTTAGTACACTACTTTAGCCGGTGGTTGTTTTGATTAGTTATAGATAATTTATCATAACAAGTGCAACATAAAATAAACTCATAGCTAATCAGCTGTGTTAATATGTAAGTGACCAAACAAA
>OBVS01000249.1_pt1 | contig 20123 bp, 15 predicted proteins | sample 1476211 | NCBI WGS metagenome assembly OBVS01 (sample SAMEA2580025, study PRJEB22360) | human gut metagenome | biome: human gut; feature: human-associated habitat; material: faeces | place: Denmark | collected 2008/2010 | reverse complement strand
GCACACCGAAACCACGTTTGTATTCTTCACGCACTTCAGTACCTGGACATTTTGGCGCAACCATCACAACTGTAATGTCTTTACGGATTTCTTCGCCAACTTCAACAATGTTGAAACCGTGTGAATAACCAAATGCAGAGTCTTTTTTCATTAAAGGCATCACATCAGCAACCACTTTAGAGTGTTGTTTGTCTGGTGTTAAGTTGATAACTAAGTCTGCTGTTGGGATTAACTCTTGGTAAGTACCCACTTTAAAACCATTTTCGGTTGCGCGTTGGAATGACGCACGTTTTTCAGCAATCGCTTCAGGGCGTAAGGCATAGCTAATATCTAAGCCAGAATCACGCATATTCAAACCTTGGTTTAAACCTTGCGCACCACAGCCCACGATAACGATTTTTTTGCCTTTTAAGAAGTTTGCTTCATCTGCAAATTCTTCGCGATCCATAAAACGACAACGACCTAATTGGTCTAATTTTTGACGTAAATTTAATGTGTTGAAATAGTTAGCCATTTTTTGTCCTTAATTGTGTAAGGTGAATAATTGTATGATGTTGTGTTTGCATATTTTTTTGTTGTGGTTTGATTATAGGATTTTTTGTTGTTGCGTAAAGTGATATTATGGGAATGTAATGTTGCGATTTGTGCAATTACTTTATTTTTTGTGAATTGGCATCGTATTTCGCTCGATGAGCGACCTACTTTTTCTTTGCTTGTGCAAAGTAAAAGTAGGCAAAAAGAAAGCACACCCTGCTTTGCCTTATTTCCTGAAAAATTGAAAATTTGCTTAACGGAAATTTTCTGAACTCGCTACGCTCAAACAGACGAAAATTTCCTACAAATTTCCAATTTTTCAGGCGGCCAAGAAGGGAAAATATTTTATTCTTTCTTTGATTTAAAGTGCGGTTAAAAATTGAATATTTTTCATTATAAAAACAATCTTATAATCAACTTCACTTTCAAATAATGTGCTAATACATCTTAAGCCCCATATAAATCGCCTTTGTGACTTTCAATTTTTAGGCAATTTTCGTCTGTTTGAGCGCAGCGAGTTTAGAAAATTGCCGTAAAGAAAATTGAAACAAAGCAAAGATCAGCGATTTAACTGGGGTGTATTTTTCTTTGCTTACTTTCTTTTGTACAAGCAAAAGAAAGTAAGTCGCCATCGGCGAAACCCGATATTAAATAAAAGAAGAAATTATGGAATTTACCGACCTACAAATATTCATTCACCTCAGTGACACAAAAAACTTCGCCAAAACCGCCACCCAAAACCACATGTCCCCTTCCACCCTTTCCCGTCAAATTCAACGGTTGGAAGACGAGTTAGGGAAAACACTTTTTATTCGTGATAATCGGCAAGTCAAACTCACTGAATATGGTGAGAAATTTTTGCAATTTGCTAAAACAGAATGGCAAAACTGGCAACAATTTAAACAACAACTCAAAGATGAATCCGATGAACTTTGCGGTGAAATTAAACTTTTTTGCTCTGTCACTGCATCTTATAGTCATCTTCCGAACGTACTTAAAGAATTTCGCCAGCGTTATCCTAAAGTGGAAATTCAGCTGACGACGGGTGATCCAGCACTTGCATTAGAGTTGATTCAAACCCAACAGGTTGATCTCGCTATTGCGGGTAAGCCGAATAATCTGCCATCCAGTGTGGTATTTCATAAAATTGATGATATTAGCTTGTCTTTAATCGCACCGCGTGTGGCTTGTTTGGCGACACAATTACTGCAAGAAAAAACCATTAATTGGCAGCAAATGCCTTTTATTTTCCCTGTTGAAGGGCATGCTCGTCAGCGGATTGAGCAATGGCTACGGGAGAAACATATTAAACATCCGAAAATTTATGCTACCGTTGCAGGGCATGAAGGGATTGTTCCGATGGTGGGATTGGGCTTCGGATTAGCGATGTTGCCTGATGTGGTCATTGACAATAGCCCAATGAATAACCAAATTTCCAGACTTAATCTCGATAAGCCTATTGAGCCTTTTGAATTGGTTATTTGTACCCAAAAAAGGAATCTCGAACACCCCTTAATCCGTGCATTTTGGGCGATGTTAGAATAGAATGATTGGCTGTTTAGAATAAGGATTTCTTATGTTTAAAGGTGTTCTCGTTTCATTACTTGCCTCATTTTTATTTGGCTATATGTATTATTTTTCTACACTACTCAAACCTTTGAGTGGCATGGATATTTTCGGTTATCGGATGATTTTTACGTTTCCCTTTGTTGTCCTTTCCGTGTTTATGTTTAAGCAGAAAAATGCGTTGATTCATCGCTTAAAACTCATCAAAAAACAACCGCACTTGGCATTGCCCTATCTTTTTTGCGGCTTATTGATGGGTTTTCAAATGTGGCTTTTTCTTTGGGCGCCGAATAATGGCAGTTCGTTGAGCGTGTCTTTTGGTTATTTGCTTTTACCAATTGTGATGGTGGCGGCAGGTCGCTTAATTTTTAAAGAACGCATTTCAACGTTCAAATTTATTGCAGTCGTGATTGCTGCATTGGGTGTGATTTCTAATATTGTGCTAAAAGGCGGGCTTTCTTGGGAAGCCATTGTGATTTGTGTTGGCTATACCACCTATTTTTCTGTTCGAAAAGCATTAAAAAATAGTGATCTCGCCTCTTTTTGTTTAGAGATGTTAAGTCTAATCCCAATTAGCATTTATTTTGCGTTACAAACAGATTTCGCAGTGGTCGAACAAAGTAATCCTAATATTTGGGGACTACTTGTGTTGCTTGGATTAATTAGCGGCACGGCATTGATTGCTTATGTGATCGCTAGCAATATGCTACCAATGAATTTGCTTGGGCTACTTGGTTATGTGGAAACCATTATGATGATTTTCGTATCGTTTTTTATCGGTGAACAAATTGACGCTGAAAGTTATCCGCTTTTTATTTGTTTAGTACTCGCTATGATTCTTGTTGTGATTGATGGTGTGTACAAACAGCACGCAAAAGGAAGTTTATAAATGTCATTTAAAGAAATTACACCACAACAAGCTTGGGAAATGGTTCAACAAGGGGCGGTGTTAGCTGATATTCGCGATGATGCCCGCTTTACCCACTCACATCCTAAAGGTGCTTTTCATTTAACGAATCAAAGTTTTTTACAATTTGAAGAGTTAGTCGATTTTGACTCACCTATTATTGTGAGCTGTTATCATGGCGTAAGCAGTAAAAATGTAGCAACCTTTCTAGTGGAACAAGGCTATGAAAATGTGTTTAGTATTATTGGTGGATTTCATGGCTGGTGTCGAGAAGAATTACCAATTGATACAGCTTATTAAGGAGTTTTAAATAAAATTGATTTGATGAAAAAAAGTGCGGTGAAATTTCACCGCACTTGTTGTTTCTTAGCTTACCATTCGTAGCCTACGCCAACAGAGCTCACCACATCGCCTTGGGTATTTGTGCTTCCACTTAGGCGGAATAACACTTTACCGTTGTCACTCGAGCGGCTATATCCCACTGCGATAGCATTTTGTCCTTTGAAGTTTCCTGCACCCGCAGAAATCATAGACTTACCATTACCTCGTACTTGTGGCAATCCAGCTATTGCAGCAGAACCCGCAATCCCCGCTTTCAGCATTTTATTATGTTGGGTAACTTTTTGATTAATAGCCTCGACAACAGAATAAAGTTGAGAGCCATTAATCGCATCCGTTGATGTACTGGTAATGCGACCTGCTGCAACGTGCGTAATTTGACGCTCTTTACCTTCGGCACCTACGCTGACAGTTGATGTTGGATTTGTACCAGCGAATCGATAAGTTGTGCCCTGAATAGTGATGCTTTCTACAGGCATTGGTTTACTTGGCGCAGATTCGTTACCTAATACTACAGCACCATCAAACCCTGCATCAACAGTAACATTATTGCCTAACACCATCACATTATGTGATGCAACTTTATTCCCCGCACCAATTGCTACAGAATTATTACCCGTCACCTCATTTTTTGTACCGATAGCAATTGAGTTTGTACCGCTCGCAAAGGATTCTTTCCCTGCAGCAATTGAGTTTTCACCAATGTTAGAAAAATGACGTGTTAGTTTTTCCTCTAACTCTTTTAATGCCTTTTCCTTTTTGGCTCGCTCTTTTTCAAACTCTTCTTTTTCTGCTTGTTTTTTTGCAAGTTCTTCTTGTTTTTGTTTTAACTCATTTGAATTTTTTGAATCGGACGTTGATTTTAAATTTTCAATCTGAGATGCAAGATTATTGATTTCTTCTTCCATCTTCTCAAATTTTATTTTGGCCTCATCTGAGGCTTTTTGGGCTTTTTCATATTCTTTTGTTATTCCTTCAACTACTTTATTATGAGGATCGTAAAGTTTTAATTTTTTTGCCCAATCATTTAATTCGTTAACTGTTTCTTCAGCATATTTATTCCATAATTTTTTAGTAGATTCTTTAAATTTAAATTCAATATTTTCATAATAATTTTTAGGATTATCTATTTCCTTATCGATTTCACGATAAAGGAGCTCTCTTTTTTTAACATTTTCTTCTGTTGGGGATTTGCTTTCTTCCTCATAAGCCGCAATATATTCTGATATTTTCTTTGCAAAGCTTTCAACAACTTTAAGTTGTTTAAGAAAATCATCTTTCTCAAAAAGCCATTTATCCTCAGGGGCTTTAAGATCGATTAGATTATAAAAGTCATTGTAAAATCTATTTACCCACTCTCTTAACTGAGAAACGTCCTTAGGGTAATTGACATTTGCTCCACTGAAGAAATCCTTAAAAAATTTTGATGTTTTATAATAATAAAGAGATGGTTTTGTTGTATCTTTACTTGTGTTTCGGATGTACTCCCCCTCTCCTTCATGACCATATTTAGAAACATCATTGGGATTAGAATAAGGATCGTAATATGTATGGCTAGTTAATAAAAAATTACTATGGTTTATTTGGTCATTCTTTTCATGCTTTATTGGAGGAAGGTAAAATACGAGATTTGCCACATTATTAGGTTTATCTATATTATTATTATGAGACTTATTAAGATTATAAATTTTATTTAACTCATTTATTGGATTTGGATTAGATTCATTTATTATATTTAGTAAAGTAGAATACTGTACGTAACGCTCTTGTTTATTCGATGAAAAGAAACTTTTTGTCATTTGATTTGGAATTGTTTTTCCTTCTGTGAGAGCAGCAGAGTTCACCGAATTTACTTTTTCTAGTAAATCGGGAACGATACCAATATCTGGATTAGCGTATGTCCCCAGATCACTTGTTGCTCCAATGTCAAGAAAGTATTGGTTATTTCTAGACTTAATAATATTCTGTATCTTGTCTTTGTCCTCACCAAACGAGTTTCTAGCTTTTAGATATCCATTAAGAATAGTTTCATATTTATCTATATTCCATTTTTTAAGAGTTCCAGAAATATTAGGATAATCTGCTTCAACTAGCTGTTTTAAGTCTGCTGCCAATTTTTGACGTCCCGTTGTTCCATTAGAATCATCGGTAACTTTATTGATATCAAGTTTTTTAATTTGTTTTAGGTAATTTATCCAAGCAAATTCGCCTTCTGAATTGATTGATGCCAAGATTGACCCAACATTATCTTGTGCTTCTTCAAACTCTTTTTTTAAGTTTTTTAATTCCTTTTCTTTATTACCTAAATCATTCTTTAGTGAAGTGATTTTATTTTCTTTATCGTTTTTATATTGATTGATTAACTCTGTTAATTCATTGATTCTTTTGTTTAGAACTTCCGCGGTTTTATTGTTGGCTTCAATTTTTGTATTTATATAAGAAAGGGCATTTTCTTCCTTGTTTTTGTCCGCAATCGTTTGCTTTTCTTTTTCAAGAATAGCCTTAAATTCTTCACGAGAAATATTACCGCCCGTTGCAACAGAATTATTACCTTGTGCTAAACCATGGTTAGCTGTTACAACATTGTTATAGCCAGTTGCAACGCCATGGTCGCCTGTGACAATATTTCCTTCACCCGTTGTGGATGGGGCTGAATAGGCAAGGTTAGAAGATAAAGGCAATGTAAAGAGTAATAAGGCTACTGAGCTTTTCGCAGTAGTTAAAGCAGTACGTTTTTTCAAAATATCCCCCAGGATGATAATGTCAGGTTAAATGTATCATGGTTGGAGATTATATGATTTTTAAAATTAAAATATCGATAAAATTATCTGTTTTGTGATCTTGCTTGTGTTTTTTTTTATATTTTGAGTAGAATGTAACCCAATAGATGTAAATAAAGACATATTTAAACAATGATTGTATTTAGTAATCTGTCCTTAAAACGAGGGCAAACGGAACTTCTCGAAAATGCTTCTGCTACGATTAATCCCAAGCAAAAAGTCGGTTTGGTGGGGAAGAATGGTTGCGGTAAATCGTCTCTTTTTGCCTTATTAAAAAAAGAATTAACGCCAGAGGGTGGAGAGGTAAATTATCCAGCAAATTGGCGGGTATCTTGGGTAAATCAAGAAACGCCAGCATTGGATATTTCTGCGATTGATTATGTAATTCAAGGAGATCGTGAATATTGCCGCTTGCAACAAGAGCTTGAACAAGCAAATGAACGCAATGACGGTAACGCTATTGCGCGTATTCATGGGCAATTAGAAATGTTGGATGCGTGGACAATTCAATCTCGAGCAGCTTCTTTATTGAATGGTTTAGGATTCAGTCAAGAAGAAACAACCCAGCCAGTGAAAGACTTTTCGGGCGGTTGGCGGATGCGTTTAAATTTGGCGCAAGCTCTGCTTTGTCCGTCAGATTTATTATTACTTGATGAACCGACGAACCATTTGGATTTGGATGCAGTTATTTGGTTAGAACGTTGGTTAGTGCAATATCAAGGCACTTTAGTATTGATTTCTCACGATCGTGATTTTCTCGATCCGATTGTGACGAAAATTCTCCATATCGAAAATCAGAAGCTCAACGAATACACGGGCGATTATTCTTCCTTTGAAGTGCAACGGGCAACCAAATTGGCACAACAAACAGCGATGTATCGTCAGCAACAACAAAAAATCTCTCATTTACAAAAATATATCGACCGCTTTAAAGCCAAAGCAACCAAGGCCAAACAAGCACAAAGCCGCATGAAAGCCTTAGAGCGCATGGAACTGATTGTGCCGGCTTATGTGGATAATCCTTTTACCTTTGAATTTCGTCCGCCGCAATCTTTGCCGAATCCCTTAGTGATGATTGAGCAAGCGAGTGCAGGTTACGGCAGTGGAGAAAGTGCGGTAGAAATTTTAAGTAAAATTAAACTGAATTTGGTGCCAGGTTCGCGCATTGGTTTGCTCGGGAAAAATGGTGCGGGAAAATCAACCTTGATTAAACTTTTAGCGAGAGAACTGACCGCACTTTCAGGCACAGTGCAGTTGGCAAAAGGCGTGCAGCTTGGCTATTTTGCTCAGCATCAATTAGATACTTTACGCGCAGACGAGTCTGCCCTGTGGCATATGCAAAAACTCGCACCTGAGCAAACGGAGCAACAGGTTCGAGATTATTTGGGCAGTTTTGCGTTCCACGGCGATAAAGTAAATCAAGCAGTGAAATCTTTTTCTGGTGGTGAAAAAGCTCGTTTGGTGTTGGCTTTGATTGTTTGGCAACGCCCGAATTTGTTACTACTTGATGAACCAACCAACCATTTGGATTTAGATATGCGTCAAGCATTAACGGAAGCGCTGGTGGATTACGAAGGTTCTTTGGTGGTGGTGTCGCACGATCGTCATTTACTGCGCAATACTGTGGAAGAATTTTATTTAGTTCACGATAAAAAAGTGGAAGAATTTAAAGGGGATTTAGAAGACTATCAAAAATGGCTGAGTGAGCAAAACAGCACATCTGAAAATAAAGTTTCGGAAAACGTTGGCGATAATGAAAATTCGGTTCAAAATCGTAAGGAACAAAAACGCCGTGAAGCAGAGTTACGCCAACAAACTGCGCCATTACGTAAAAAAATTACGCAATTAGAAGAAAAAATGAATAAATTTTCTTCTGAGCTTGCGAACATAGAAAATCAACTGGCCGATGCCGAATTATATAATGCCGAAAATAAAGAAAAATTGACCGCACTTTTAGCTCAACAAGTGGATGTGAAGAAAGCATTAGATGATGTAGAAACGGAATGGATGACCGCACAGGAAGAATTGGAAGAAATGCTTCAAGCATAAGGATAGATTATGAATCAAAGCCTTTTTCATCATAGCAAACAACAGGAATACTGCCCTCAATGTGGTGCGCCTTTGCAAATTAAACAAGGCAAAAAAGGGCTGTTTTTAGGTTGCTCTGCTTATCCTGAATGTGATTATTTGCGTCCTTTGCAACGAGCGGAACATAAAGTATTAAAAACACTTGATGAAATTTGTCCGAAGTGCGGTAATTTATTGCAGTTGAAACAAGGCAGTTTTGGGATGTTTATTGGTTGTAGCCATTATCCTGAATGCGATTTTGTGGTGCGAGAAGAACCTGAGACTGAGGAAAAAATTACTTGTCCTGAATGTAAAACGGGGCATTTGATTTCTCGTCGAGGTCGCCAAGGAAAAATTTTTTACGGCTGCGATAATTTCCCTAAATGTAAATTTTCTTTGCCTGCCAAGCCTTATACCGTGCCTTGCCCAACGTGCCATTTTCCACTTTCTTTGTTAAAAAGCGAAGATGGGGAAAAGCAAATTTTCCAGTGTGCAAATAAAACTTGCCGTCATATTTTTGAGTAATAAAAGTAAAAGAGTGAAATGAATAGAGAACAAATCGCCGAGGCTCTTCGACAAAATCAAGTGGTTGCTTATCCCACTGAAGCTGTATTTGGCTTGGGCTGTAATCCGCAAAGTGAAAGTGCGGTAAAAAAATTACTTGATTTGAAGCAACGTCCAGTGGAAAAAGGATTGATTTTAGTGGCGCCTAGCTTGGTTTTTTTCCGTCCTTTTGTCGATTTTGAGCAGATTAACGATGAACAGCTTTCTCGTCTGCAAGGTAAATATGAACGTCCAACGACTTGGATTGTGCCCGCCAAATCGACTATCCCGCATTTTCTCTCTGGAAAATTTGATAGCATCGCGGTACGTTTGTGCGATCACCCTTCCGTAAAAGCTTTATGTGAGCTCACGGGGTTTGCATTAACTTCGACTAGCGCAAATCTAACAGGAGAGCCCCCTTGCCGCACCGCCGATGAAGTGCGGTTACAATTCGGTGCAAATTTTCCAGTATTGGATGAACTTGTGGGGGGAGCGCATAATCCATCCGAAATTCGAGACTTGCGCACAAATCAACTTTTTAGACAGGGATAATTTATGGATCTTTATGCTGTATGGGGGAATCCGATTGCGCAAAGTAAATCCCCATTGATTCAAAATAAGTTAGCCGCGCAAACGCATCAAGCCATGGAATACATTGCAAAATTAGGTGATCTTGATGCTTTTGAACAACAGCTTTTGGCATTTTTCGAGGATGGTGCAAAAGGTTGCAATATTACTTCGCCTTTTAAAGAACGTGCCTACCAGCTGGCAGACGAATATAGCCAACGAGCAAAATTGGCGGAAGCCTGTAATACTCTCAAAAAACTCGATGATGGAAAACTTTATGCCGACAACACTGATGGGATTGGCTTAGTGACGGATTTAGCGCGTTTAAATTGGCTTCGTCCAAATCAACACGTATTAATCTTGGGGGCGGGAGGAGCAACAAAAGGTGTATTATTACCGCTTTTACAAGCTCAACAAAATATTGTTCTTGCTAACCGCACTTTTTCGAAAGCCAAAGAATTAGCTGAAAGATTTAAGCCTTATGGCAATATTCAAGCCGCCTCAATGGATTCTATTCCTCTACAAACTTATGATTTGGTGATTAATGCGACTTCCGCTGGATTAAGTGGTGGAACTGCTCCAGTTGATGCTGAAATTTTAAAATTAGGCTCGGCTTTTTATGATATGCAATATGCGAAAGGCGCAGACACGCCATTTATTGCATTATGCAAAAGTTTAGGTTTAACCAATGTTAGCGATGGCTTTGGAATGTTGGTCGCGCAAGCAGCACATTCTTTCCATTTATGGCGAGGAGTAATGCCAGATTTTGTCGCGGTTTATGAGCAGCTTAAAAAGGAGATGTTATGATGACTCGATGTCCTTGGGTTGGCGAACAACCTATTTATATTGGTTATCATGACAATGAATGGGGTAAGCCTGAATTCGACAGCCAAAAGCTATTTGAAAAAATTTGTTTGGAAGGGCAGCAAGCGGGACTTTCGTGGATTACGGTTTTGAAAAAACGTGAATCTTACCGTGAGGCTTTTCATCAATTTGATCCGAAAAAAATTGCAAAAATGACCGCACTTGATATTGATGCTTGCATGCAAAATGCAGGATTAATTCGCCATCGAGCCAAGTTAGAGGCCATTGTTAAAAATGCGAAAGCTTATTTGGCGATGGAAAAGTGCGGTGAAAATTTTAGTGATTTTGTGTGGTCGTTCGTGAATCATCAACCGATTATCAATAATGTACCGGATATTTCTGTGGTACCAGCCAGAACTGAAACCTCAAAAGCAATGTCAAAAGCGTTGAAAAAGCGTGGTTTTGTCTTTGTTGGCGAAACAACATGCTATGCCTTTATGCAATCGGTGGGATTAGTCAACGACCATACAAATAACTGTTGTTATAAATGATGTTCCAGTATAATCCCCCTAATTTCATCTGAATAAGAACTGAATTATGAATAAAAAATATACCTTAATTTCAATCTCAATTCTGACCGCACTTTATAGTCAACAAAGTTTGGCAGATCTGCATTCTCAGTGTTTACTTGGCGTGCCTCATTTTACTGGTGAAGTTGTGAAAGGTGATGTTAATAATTTGCCGGTTTATATTGAAGCAGATAAAGCAGAGATTAATCAGCCAACTCAGGCGATTTATCAAGGCAATGTGGATTTGAAACAAGGAAACCGTCATCTGGTCGGAAATTCAGTTGAAGTCAAACAAACAGGTGAGGGCGATCAAGCTCAGCGTTGGGCTTATTTGCGAGGAGGATTTGATTACAAAGATAATCAAATTAACCTATTAGGGAATGATGCGAGTTTTAATTTAGATAGTAAAAACGGTAATGTCACCGATGCAGACTACCAGCTTGTAGGACGTCAAGGTCGTGGTAAAGCTCAGGAAATTGAGTTAGGTGATAATTATCGTTTAATGAAAAATTCGACATTTACCTCTTGTTTACCAGATGATAATGCTTGGGCGGTAGATGCCTCTGAGATTCGTCAGCACATCAAAGAAGAATATGCCGAATTTTGGCATGCACGTTTTAAAGTATTAGGTGTGCCGGTATTTTATACTCCTTATCTGCAATTACCGATAGGTGATCGCCGCCGTTCAGGTTTATTAATGCCAACAGTCGGTCATTCTAGCCGTGATGGTTATTGGTATAAACAACCAATTTATTGGAATATTGCACCAAATTACGATGCCACATTTGCACCAAAATATATGTCTCGTCGTGGCTGGCAATTAAATGGTGAATTTCGTTATTTAACACCCGTTGGTGAAGGTAAACTGGCGGGCGAATATTTAGGACGTGATCGTTACGATGAGTACATCAGTAATAACCGTAAGCGTCATTTATTCTATTGGAATCATAATTCCTCTTTTCTTGAAAATTGGCGTTTAAATGTTGATTATACTAAGGTAAGTGATAAACGTTATTTCACAGATTTTGATTCAGATTATGGTAACAGTACTGATGGTTATGCAAATCAATATGCACGTATTGCGTACTATAAACCAAATTACAACTTCGCAATTTCAGCACGTCAGTTCCAGATTTTTGATGAGGTCGATATCGGGCCTTACCGCGCCATGCCACAAATCGACTTCAATTATTACAAAAATGATTTGGCGAACGGTTGGGTAGATTTCAAGTTATTTTCACAAGCAGTACGTTTTGATAATGATAGTACCTTGATGCCGACAGCATGGCGTTTTCATGTTGAACCAAGTTTGGCAACCGCGATGTCAAATAAATATGGTAGCTTGAATATTGAGACTAAACTTTACGCGACCCATTATAACCAGAAAAAAGGTTCATCTTCTTCTGCAGAAGAGGTACAAAAATCAGTAAATCGTGTATTGCCACAATTAAAAGTAGATTTACAAACGGTTTTAGCAAGCAATAAAACCTTATTTGATGGTTATACACAAACGCTTGAACCTCATGTTCAATACTTGTATCGATCATATAAAGATCAAAGTAATATTGGTTCAAAACAAGTGAATGATTATCTTGGCTTTGGTTATGATTCAGCGTTAGTCCAACAAGATTATTATTCATTATTTCGTGATCGTCGTTATAGTGGTTTAGATCGTATTTCATCCGCCAATCAAATAACGCTTGGTGGTACAACTCGTTTTTATGATAAGAATGCTGATGAACGTTTTAATTTCTCAGCAGGACAAATTTATTATTTAACGGCATCAAAAATTGATGATAATCCAAATAATCGTACACCAAAATCCTCTTCTTCTTGGGCGTTGGAATCTAACTGGAAAATTAGTGATAAATGGAATTGGCGTGGTAGCTACCAATATGATACGTTGCTAGATAAAGCCTCATTAGCGAATAGCAGTTTAGAATTTAATCCGATGAAGAACAATCTGATTCAATTAAATTATCGTTACGCAAGTAAAGAGTATATCAACCAAAATTTAGGTGCGTCTGCTAACCGTTACCAACAAGATATTAAACAGGTTGGTGTCGTAGCAGCATGGGAAGTCTCAGATAATTGGGCAGTTGTTGGGAAATACTATCAAGATATTGCATTGAAAAAACCGGTTGAGCAATATGTGGGTGTGCAATATAACTCATGCTGTTGGTCTGTTGGTGTCGGGGCGAGACGTTATGTCACGAGTCGACAAAATCAACGTGATGATCAAGTGGTTTATGACAACAGCATTGGTGTTACCTTTGAATTACGTGGCTTGGGTGAAAATGACCATCAAAGCGGTATTGAAGACATGCTGAAGAAAGGTAAACTTCCTTATATTCAAGCGTTTAGCTTATAGTGAAATGAATAAAGGCTACCGAAAGGTCGCCTTTTTGTTTAGACGTGCGGTTAAAAAACATAATGATTTTTTGACCGCACTTTATTTTTTTCGTTTTGCACGTGGATGAGCTTGATCATACACTTCTGCAAGATGTTGGAAATTTAAATGCGTATAAATTTGCGTAGTGGACAAATTGCTGTGTCCTAAAAGTTCTTGAACTGCACGCAAATCTGAACTCGCTTCCAGCATGTGAGTGGCAAACGAGTGACGTAATTTGTGTGGGTTGAGATGACTATTTAATCCTTGGCGAATGCCCCAGGTTTCCATTCGCTTTTGAATAGAGCGATGAGTGAGGCGATTTCCCTGTTGGCTCACAAAAAGGGCTTCATCTTTAGGATTAAATAAAGGGCGTACTTTCAACCATTGTTGAATTGCGTGAGAAGCATAACGTCCAAAAGGTACAATACGTTCTTTGTTTCCTTTACCAATCACTCTGACTTCACGTACACGTGTGTTAATACTATTGAGGTTTAAGCCTTGCAATTCAGATAGGCGAAGCCCTGAGCTATACATCAATTCCATCATCGCAAGATCACGCAAATCAATAGGATCTTTGCTGTCATTTGAAAGCAATTTTTGGACTTGTTCAGCATCAATATTTTTTGGTAAATGTTTGCCTTGTTTCGGCGCTGAAATACCCGTTGCCGGATTCACTTTCAGTTGACCTTGCTGCACAAGATAGCTGAAGAACTGACGAAGAGCAGACAAACGTAATGCTAAGCTCTTTTCTTTTAAACCTTGCTTACGGCTTTCCGCCAAAATAAGACGAACCACACTAGGATTCACTTGCTGCCAGTGTTGAATACCTTTTTCAGCCAAAATCGTTAAAATCGCATCCAGTTGATGTTGATAATTAGTGAGAGTATGTGGGCTTACTTGGCGTTCAATTCGCAAGTAATCCCAATATTGATTGAGGAGCGTATGCATTAGAGAGTTAATTCAAACAAACTTTTTTTCGTGTTTAGCTTAAATCCTTCGCGTTCTAAAATATTCTGTTGAGCTTGACTCAATTCAGCCACTAAACGATTAGATTGTGTATAACGGACAAACTCTTTCGCTTTAGAAATAAGGGCAGCATAAATATCGGTTTGATGTTTATCTTCTTTGACAAAAATATCGGTTAATTGCCAATAGCGTTGTAGTTGTAAAGAGGATAAGCGAGGATAAAGTTGAACAAAACCAATCGCTTGTGAGTTTTCGTTTACAGCAACAAAAAACATGCTTTCATTAAAACGTATACGATTCGTTAAAAAGGTTAAAGTGCGGTCAGGATTTTCACTCATTCCGTTGGCAAGTCGATAGGCTTCAAAGAGTGGAGCAAGCACTTCTATATTCCATTGTTCGGCTTTGAAAATTTTCATTGTTACCAGACCTATTTTCCGTTTATTTATAAAATTGGTTATTTTTTATCGGTTTCGTACAGTAGATTGTAGCTTTTTAGCACAAAATAATCATCATTTACCCAAAAAAATTTTCAAAATGTGATTTTGCACAAAGAAATCTGCCCAAAGTTTGGTATAGTAAACACACTTTTTATTTATTCAATATGGAGAAACAAAAATGGCACGTCGTCCTTTAGTGATGGGTAACTGGAAATTAAACGGTTCTAAAGCGTTCACCAAAGAATTAATCGAAGGATTAAAAGCAGAATTACATGATGTAACAGGTTGTGATGTAGCAATTGCCCCACCTGTGATGTATTTAGGTACGGCTGAAGCAGCGCTTTCTGGTTGTGGTTGCAGCTGTGGCGGTAAAAGTATAATTCAATTAGGTGCACAAAACGTAGATATCAATGTGAAAGGTGCATTTACTGGTGATATTTCTAGCGAAATGTTAAAAGATTTTGGTGCAAAATATATCATTATTGGCCACTCTGAGCGTCGTACTTACCACAAAGAAAGCGACGAATTCGTAGCGAAAAAATTTGGTGCATTAAAAGAAGCTGGTTTAGTACCAGTATTATGTATCGGTGAAACTGAAGCTGAAAACGAAGCAGGCAAAACAGAAGAAGTGTGCGCACGTCAAATTGATGCGGTGATCAACGCATTAGGTGTAGAAGCATTTAACGGTGCAGTGATCGCATATGAACCAATCTGGGCGATTGGTACTGGTAAATCTGCGACTCCAGCACAAGCACAAGCAGTTCATGCATTTATCCGCGGTCACATTGCAGCAAAATCACAAGCCGTGGCAGACCAAGTAATTATCCAATACGGTGGTTCTGTAAATGATGCAAATGCAGCTGAATTATTTACTCAGCCAGACATCGACGGCGCATTAGTAGGTGGCGCATCATTAAAAGCCCCGGCATTTGCAGTAATTGTAAAAGCAGCGGCAGCAGCGAAAAATTAATTTTTAGTTCATTAGAATAACAAAAAAGTGCGGTGAATTTTCACCGCACTTTGTTTATGAATTCAAGCAAACTGTATCGCCAATTACTGTCTATTCGTTTGTTCGAGAATTTTCGTCACTACTTTCAAATACTCAATCGCCAAGCCCTGTTGTGCAACACTGGCATTAAAAACCAAGTCTTCGGAAAGTACGCCACAAGGTTGATCTTTTGGTACTTCGCCATTTTCGTAAGCCTCGAAATCTTCTCGCCAATCGCCTTCGAAGTAATAATGTTCTAGGCGTTTCATTTTGGGCAAAAACGCCTGCCATTTTTCCAAAAACTGTTCTGCCTCGGCAAGAAAACTATTCGCCTCATCTAAAATATTTTCCATTTCGGTAAGTTGGGATAAACGTTCTTTTGATAGCATATTTTTCTCTCATTTTATAAAGTGTGGCCGGAGCAGATTTTACCGCAATTACGTTATAAAGTTATCCGTTATTCACAGAGATTGAATGTAAAGTCAATAATTTACAATGTAAAGATTGTAAAGTTTGGTAAAGACTCTTTTCATTTATTGTTATTGCTTGTAGAATCCACACGAGATTTAAATGGCGTCTTTTATAGACAGATTTGTTATAAAAGACGTTAATCTGATAAACAAGGCTGTTTATCTATTTGTAATGTTCGACAGCGAAGGTTGCTGTTATCTACTTAATACTAGGAGATCCCTAAATGAACAATATTTTCAAAGTAATTTGGAATCATGCAACTCAAACTTGGACTGCTGTAGGTGAATTAGCGTCCGCAAAAGGTAAATCAAAATCTGTAAAATTAGCCGCAATTTCTACCGCACTTTTAGCTGTTGCGGGTGGTGCTCAGGCCTCTGCAGCATCAAATCCGCAATGGGCGGAAACCACAGGAGTGTTATCTACAAGTGATGAGGCTAAAAATACTTCTCCAACAATAAAGAATGATGTAGGTCAGTTAGCTGGATTAGCGATTTCAGCAGATAGAGTAACTCCTAATTTTAGAGGTAATGATCATTACAAAAATAATGTGTCAGCAACAAATACTGCTGGCGCAAAAGTCTATGCTCACGATGGTATTGCAATCGGTAGTGGAACTATAGCGGGTACAGAAACATTAAATGGTCATGGTCATATTGCAATTGGTTTAATGGCTCGAGCAAATAGCGGCACAACTACTGATGGTGCAGCAGTAGCCCTTGGTGCTTATGCGGTAGCTGAATCGACAGAAGCTGTAGCAGTAGGTCATAATGCCCGTGCTAGTAAAGAAAAGGCAATTTCAATTGGTAATGAGTCTCAATCACTTGGCAATGGCTCAGTAGCGCTAGGTAACGAATCCAAAGCAGACAACTTTAACTCTACAGCCGTAGGCGATGGTTCTCAAGCTTTATCAAATTATTCAACCGCGTTAGGTTCTAAATCAGTTGCGCAGAAATGGGATTCGACTGCTGTTGGTAATAAAGCAAAAGTAATCGGTGACAATTCAACAGGTGTTGGTGCTTCTAGTAATGTAACTGGGAATAATATTTCTTCTTTGGGGAAAGGGTCAACAATATCAAGTAACAATGTTTCAGCATTAGGTGCAAATATTACTGTTGAAGAAGGCCGTGATGGTGCTGTTGTATTAGGTTATGGCAGTGATGCTGGGAAAAAGACTACAAAGGTTATGGCTGTAAATTCAGCTGTGGCTGAAGGTTCTCCGTTAGTTTATTCTGGTTTTTCGGGTAAGTTAGGTGGAACTGATACTAATGGTACAAATGAAGAAGCTACAGGTAAGCAAGGTAATGTTGTATCTGTTGGATCTGAAGGTAATGAACGTCAAATTAAACATGTTGCAGCAGGTCAAATTACAGCATCATCAACTGATGCAATCAATGGTTCACAACTTTACCGAGTGGCTGAAACTTTAGGTAAGGCAGCAAACCAAACAGCTAATGCTTTGGGTGTTACTTTAAATAAAGATGGTACGTTAAGTGGATTCTCACAACCATTAACTACTGCTGAAGGTAGCAATTATACTGCACCTCCTGCTGCAGGAGATGTAAAAACTGCGCTTACTAATTTAAATAATTATGTTAATGCTGGTTGGAACATTACTGCATCTGGTAATAACTATGAGAAAAATGTGTCAGTTGGACATACTGTTAACTTTGTTGGTACAGGCAATGTAGATGTAGATGGTTCTACAATTGATGGTGTGCGTACCGTAAATATTTCTGTAGATTCACCTCTTGACTACGCAAGCACAACAACAACAACACCTGATGGTAAAACGGTAAATGTAGCTAAAGCGAGTGATGGTAAATGGTATCCAGTAGATGAAAATGGCGACATTAAAGAGAATGCTCAGCCAGTTGAAGCATCTAAAATTGATAAAAAAGGCGCTAAATTAACTGACTCTGATACAGAAAATCATCCGTATGAGAAAGGTAATGCCTATACCTATGATGACGAAGGCAATATTACTGCCACTGGTTATGATAAAACTAAACCAGAATCTAAGGATAAGATTACCGCAGGGAAAAATGGTGTTCAGTTAAATAATGTGGGCTGGGCTACACAACCAGATCAAGCTGTAAATAAAGATCAGTTAGATCAAACCGTGAATAAATCAGGTTTCTATGTTCAGCAAAATGGTAAGTCTACTTTAGATGGTAAAACTAGCTCTGATAAGGTATCAGACACCGAAAAAGTAACGCCAAACGATGTAGTTAACTTTGCAGATGGTGATGGCACTATAGTTAAAGTTAAAACTGTACGTGATGACAAGGGCGTAGATACAACAACAGTTTCTGTTGATGTTGATGCTGCAAAAGTGATTGAAAAAACTAAAGGCTCAATTAAAGAGGCTGATGTAAGTAATCCTGATGCAAAAGATGCGGGTAAAGTTGCTGTGAATGGTACGCCAGCACCAAAAGCAGATGGTAAAAACGAAACTCAAGAAGAAGCAAATGCTCGCGAGGGTAATAAACTTGCTACCGTTGGGAATGTAGTTGATGCCATTAATAGTGCGAAATGGTTTGCAAAAGTTGAGAATACTGACAAAGCAATGACTGAGCGTGCTCAAAATGACACGACTGATAAGAAGGCGGCAGCCATCGGTGCTGGAGAAACACTAACGTTGAAAGCTGACAAAAACTTAGCGGTAAAACGTGACGGTGCAAATGTTACTTACGGTTTAGCATCAGAAATTGAAGTTGATAAGATTACTGTGAAATCGAAAACTCCAGGTGAGGCTACGACTACATTTGAAAATGGTAAAGTAACTAACTTAAAAGATCATTTAACGCCACCAAAAGAAGTTGCTGCTGATAAAGCTGCGGTACCTAATGCAGAAGAGGTGAAAACACCTACTGAATTAACTGCTGACAAGAAAAAAGAAGCTGCGACAGTTAATGACGTGTTAAACGCAGGTTGGAATTTAAAAGCTAACGGTAAACAAGTTGCAGCAGTAACGAATGGTAAAGGCGTTGATTTCGAAAGTGATGGTTCAATAACTATTACCCCAACAGTTGAGAATGGAATCGCAAAAATGAAGTTTGCTGTGAATACAGATGCTTCAATTGACAAAAATAAAGGTTCAATTAAAGAGGCTGATGTAAGTAATCCTGGTGCAAAAGATGCAGGTAAAGTTGCAGTAAATGGTACGCCAGCACAAAAAGCAGATGGTTCAATGGAAACTCAAGATGAAGCAAATGCTCGTGAAGGTAATAAACTTGCTACTGTTGAGAATGTAGTTAAGGCTATCAACAGCGCAGCAACTTTCGTGAAAGTAGCTGACTCACAAGAGGTTATCACAGCTTCAACTGCTAATGATAAAGGGGTTGCAGTTAAATCTGGCGATACGGTTACTCACACTGCTGGTAAAAATTTGAAAGTAAAACGTGATGGACAATCTGTAACTTATGCATTAGCACAAGATATTGATGTGGATAGCGTAAAAGCAAAAAATGGCGTTACTATCGGTAGTGGTGATAATGCAACTACAATTACCTCTGATGATAAAGGTTTAAATCTTGCAGGTAAAAATGGTGCGGCAACCAATATCAATAATGTGAAAGATGCGGATCTTAATTCAACATCTAAACAAGCTGTTAATGGTAGCCAGTTATATGCTACAAACGAAAAAGTAGCGAATTTAGGCACGACTGTTAATAACTTAAGTAAGGTTATTAATCATCACGCTGGTGCTATTGATAGCCTAGACAGAAAAGTAAACAAACACAGCAAACAAGCGCGTGCAGGTATTGCAGGTGCGAATGCGGCGGCAGCATTACCACAAGCTTATACTCAAGGTAAAGCAATGGTGGCTGCAGCGGCAGGTACCTTCAAAGGTCAAAACGCTTTAGCTGTAGGTTACTCTCGTATTAGTGATAACGGTAAAGTAATCTTAAAACTTCAAGGTAACGCAAACACCAGTGGTGATGTCGGTGCCGGAGTTGGCGTAGGTTACCAATGGTAATAGCGTAATCGTTTATGATGGGATTTTCCCATCATGAATAAATACCAAAAGTGCGGTGAAAATTCACCGCACTTTTTTGTTTTTGATTAGTGTTGATCGCGTTCCCATAAATCAGCATACTTCACAAAGGTGGAGTGGGCCGAAAGTACTGCCAGCAGGAAACCTTGTTTTCCATCTAAGAAACCGGCTTTTAAAATGTACATTTTGACAAAGC
>OBVS01000247.1_pt1 | contig 20498 bp, 18 predicted proteins | sample 1476211 | NCBI WGS metagenome assembly OBVS01 (sample SAMEA2580025, study PRJEB22360) | human gut metagenome | biome: human gut; feature: human-associated habitat; material: faeces | place: Denmark | collected 2008/2010 | reverse complement strand
GGCAGTCCTGCAAAGGCTGTGGAGGTTAGTACATTCCACAGCTTTTGCTTTTTCGTACTCCAACAAGAGGGGAAGCGCAATGAAACCTTGTATACGGATGTAACTATCTTTGATGAAGAGGATTGTAAGGAATTGTCTGAACCATATCGTCCAGGTAAATTGCGAGAAATGTCCTTTGCCAACATCATCGGTATGGTGAAAGAATATCGCTCTCTATATGGGTTCTATTCTGATGATCTCGTAGGCGATTATAAACGAACGATTGAGCGTTTGCAGAAGGAACAGCGTCCTGCTATTGAGCAACAGTTTTCTAGCTTTGGCAATGTGCTCTACAGTGAACTCCACGACTTCTTGAATCATGGTCACGAATGGATTGCCGCCTATGATGAAAGCTTAGCCTCTGTACATGGTCTAGATTTCACAGATCTCATTTGCGGTGTTCATCGCCTATTTCAAGACCCTGTAGTTCGGGAGCGTTGGCGCAGCCGTTATAGTTATATCTCTGTAGATGAAATGCAAGACACAGGCGTACTAGAGTACAAGGTTCTAGAAATGCTGTGGGAAGGTAATCACGTCCTATTATGTGGTGACTATTTCCAAACCATATACGAATGGCGTGGGTCCGATCCATTCCGTTTACTCAAGCAGTTTGATGCGGACTTTAAGCCTTTAAAAATTATCTTCTATGAAAACTACCGCTCTAACTGGACGCTCTTTACGATGGCTTTCAAAACATTGCAGAATATGTTCCCTAATCTGGTAGTCTCTATATATACTGAATTGCCTCGCGCCAATAGTGAAAGAAAGGGCAAGCCTGTTCTCATTAAAGGCTGTAAAAATAGCTATCTTGAGGGCAGATATATCTATGAAGCTATCTGCGCCTTGCCAAAGGATGCTAATATTGGTGTTTTAGTGCGGGATAATAAAAAGGCACAACGGCTGAGCGACTCCTTTGAACGCCTCAACAATGAAAAGCCTGAAGACGAACGCCGTCACTTTATGATTATTGATGAGTTTAAATTCTTTAGGCGCCAAGAAATCAAAGACATTATGGCCTACTTTAAACTGCTTATGAACCCGAATGACACCGTTAGCGCTAAGCGCATTATAAAACGCTATGTTGCCGGCATCGGTGACGCTCGTATTGCAGCTATTGAAAGCCCTGAGACACGTCAAGTAGGCTTAAAATTGACGGACTTTATGGATATGCCTATCTTTGAGGCAGAGCCTTATGCGAAGCTCGTCAGTGGTTTAGAACATCATGAGGTCGTGGTGTATGACGTAGAAAGTACCGGTACCGATACGTCTCAGGATCGTATCATTCAAATTGCGGCCATCCGTATCGATGAAAATGGGCAGGTCCTAGAGACCTTTGAACGCTTTATCAACCCCGGCGTACTCGTGGGACAATCCGAAGAGGTGCACGGCTTCTCCGATGCGTATTTACAGGAACACGGAGAAGAGCCAGCTATAGTGCTACAAGCCTTTAAGGAATTTTCCAAGAATGCCATTATCGTAGGCCATAATGTAAACTACGATGTGACCATCTTTACTAATGAATTGGCACGCCATAATTTAGGTAATCCAGAGTTCAAGGCTATCTACGATACACTCGATATTTACCGTCGTTTCTATCCTAATTTGCCAAATCATAAACTGGGCTTCCTAGCATCAGAGTTTCCTATCAATCATGAGCCTACGCACAATGCGATGGACGATATCTTGGCCACAGCACAGCTTTTAATCTATGCAGTGAAAGAAAATATCGTGCCTACAACGACTGGTCGTATGGTGGCAATCAATAAGTATAAGGCTGCTTTCACCAATATTGCATCCCAAATGGCGACGTTACGTAGAAAGGCTTATACGGAATTGCCAACGAAGTTATTGGCGTACATTATGAATCAAATGGGGGTTCTAGAATACTATAAATCCCATGGGGAAGCGGCGAAGGTAGAGCATATACGCGATTTGTATCGCATTATGGAAAAATTAGATGCTGCCTATGAGGGCCCGGCTGGGTTAGCTCGATTAAATCAAATCTTGCAGATGGCGGCCCTTACCGCAGGTGAGCCAGCTCAACAGGTACGAAACGAAGATCGCATTCCTATCATTACCATCCATCAAGCAAAGGGGAGCGAGTTTGACCATGTATTCCTAGTAGGCCTCAATGAAGGTACCTTCCCAAGCCCGTTTGCCATTGCAGAAGGGCGTGAAGACGAAGAAAAGCGCTTGTTCTATGTGGCTATAACGCGCCCTAAGCAAGAGCTGACCATTACCTTTGAACAAACGAATATACGTGGCCGAGCGGTTCAACCAAGCTCGCTACTGAACTATATGCCACGAGACAATGAACTCGTAGAAAGGAGATACTAATGGCGAGAAAAACACATCGCCCCGATGATATTTTGTGGACCGTAACTGCTACAGATATAGACGCTGCACGTAGTGAAAAACAGGATGTTACATTAGGTGAAGTATTAGATACAAAATATCCTCGCAAATCCTTAGTAAAATTATTTGAGGAAAAACTAATCCACATCAACGGACATAAGGCGACGCCAAAGGATGTTATCTCCGACGGTGACGAGATTTGGATTGCCATGGCGAAGGAAAAAATAGATCACGAACCCATTGAAATGAATCTACATATCTTATATGAAGATGATGATCTCCTCATTGTGGATAAGCCGGCTAGTGTGACAGTAAACTCTAAAGACCAAGTATCCATTGCCAATGGTGTGGCTTACTACTTTAAAGAACATGGCATTAAGCGGAAGGTACGTTTCTTGAACCGCTTAGATAGAGATACGACAGGTTGTATTGTGATTGCTAAAAGTGGCTTAGCTCAAAGTCTTTATCAACAGCAAATGGATGATAATACTTTTGAAAAGTGGTATATGGCTACTGTGGAAGGTATCGTAGAAGCTGATGAAGATTCCTTGGTATTATCTATGGAACGCAGTGCTGATGGGATTCATTACGAAGTAAATCCTAAGGGAAAAGAGACTCGTACAGATTATTCCGTCCTATATAGACATCAATCACAGCCTGTGGATAACTCTGTGAATAAGTCCAAAAATTCTGTGGATATAGCATCAAAAAATGTGGATATAGAACTATCAGATGTGGATAAAAGTGGTCAAAATGTGGACAAATCTGTGTATAACTCCCAAGAATGTGGATATACAGAGGTTTTAGTCCGTTTGTACACAGGAAAAACACATCAAATTCGTGTGGCTTTCAGCTATATAGGGCACCCTCTCGTAGGGGATACCTTATATGGCGCACAACCAACGGGGCAGCCGTTCCAATTGCGTGCCCAAAAGGTTGTATTTATACACATGCGCACAGGCGAGCGTATTACGGTTACCGCATAATTACCTCTAATTACTTTTATACTTATCACTAGGTAAGTATCAAGAAGTACGTAATATGTATTACGTCTTAATAAATAGATAGTAGTTTGTTAACACTGGATCTATACTATAGATTGTGAAGTCACAATACATCAAATACTCTAATTGAGAAATGAGAATTATTGATAACTCAGTAAAATCAATGGTTTTATAAAAATTTTTCAAAAAATATAATGACAAATGATAATCGATAAGCTATAATAGAAATGTAAACAAATCGATAGGCTTCGATTTATAGCTTAGTAAATTGAATGTAAGAGGTGTAGTTTAATATGATTTTGCAAGAAAATAGTGCAGCACGTAATCGGGGGATTACGCTTGCTAGTATAAAAGGTATTATAGGTAACGTCATTCTCGTTATCTTTAAAATGATTGTAGGCCTTGCGTCTAACTCTATTGCCATCATCCTTGATGCGGTAAACAACTTAACAGACGTTTTGTCCTCTGTATTGACTATTGTTGGTACAAAATTAGCAGCTAAAGGTGCCGATAAGGAGCATCCATTTGGTCATGGTCGTATAGAATATATGACTACTATGGCCATTGCTTTCATCATCCTAGGTGCAGGCATTGGATCCCTCAAGGAATCTATTGAAAAAATTCTTCACCCTGAGGTATCTACCTTTGATATTCCGAGCTTGGCTATTATCGCCGTTGCTATTGTTGTGAAAGTAGTGATGGGCCGTTATATTAAGGCACAAGGCGAGAAATACAAATCTGATGCGCTCGTAGCGTCTGGTATAGATGCTCTCTTTGATGCAGTGATTACCTTTGCTACATTAGTATCTGCAGCGTTAGTATTCTTCTTTGACTTTGACATTCAAGGTTATGTAGGTGCGGCTATCTCTGTTTTAATTTTGAAAGCTGCTTATGACATTTTAAAAGAAATGTATAATCACTTGCTTGGCGTTCGCGCAGATGATAACTTAGTTCGTGAAATTAAAGAAACTATCGCTCAACATCCAAATGTGGGCGGTGTATATGATTTAGTGTTAAATAGTTATGGTCCTGGTGAAACAATTGGATCTGTTCATATTACAGTGCCAGATACGATGACTATGGCAGATATTCATCCACTAACAAAAAGTATCGCCGTTCATCTTTATAAAAAATTTGGTATTGCTATGACCGTTGGTGTATATGCTGAAAACCAACCAAGTTTAGAAGTGCTTGAAGTAAGACAAGCTCTCGACCAAGTTGTAAGTCTATATACACATGTAGTACAAGTACATGCGTTCTACGTACAAGAAGAAAAGAAAGTTATCTACTATGATATTATCTTTGACTTTGACGAAGAAGATCCGCAGGGTACATTAGAAAAAATTAAAGCAGAAATGCAAAAACGCTGCCCTGAATATACACAATTTGCTATTGTAGATACTGATTTTAGTAACTAATAGTATAAAATAAAGGCTTCAATCCATTATCGACAGAATACGTTTTGTCGAGCATTGGTTGAAGCCTTTTCTTTTATTAGGTTAGAGATTTAGTTATACTATACATAAGAGAGAGGTGATTCTATGTTGCGATGGATACAAAAGCATTATATTGTTAGTTTTTTGCTTTTACTCATCTTTGTTTTGTGTGCCTTGCACCTTAATGGTACGAGAAATGAGGAGCGAATTTTACCCAAACAAGGACTAATTATAGAGAAGGATATTACAGTTGATATTAATCGTAACCCTACAGCAGAATTAAAGATTCTGAATGCAGCTAATTATTCTGAATCGTATACTCTCGATGTGTTACCTATCTTAAAACAATATAACTGTTATATTGTTGATTATATGATTGTTAATGAAGAACTATATCTACTGGGATGCTCTAATGATACGATTCCTGATATGAAATTGCATCCACTTTTAATATTTAAGATTACTGACACATCCTTAGTTTCTAATGTTATTGGTTATGATTTAGATAAATTTTCTGCTTCCTTAGATTATGTAGATGGAAAAATTATAGCCTCTAATCGTGATGGAAAATATATTATAGATACAAATTTATCTGCATCTAAAATAGTCAATACTGATCAAGGCTCTGTTCGACAAGAGAAAAAGAATAAACATGGTATTCAAAAAGATAAAGTAATATCAGACTCTTTAATTCCTAGAGATCTATACATTAATGGTAAGGTAGGAGATACTTATTTGCTTACTGTTACGCCCCTTATCTACGCAAAACCTAATATGAATTTGCCGTTTGACTTCTTTAAAGCTACACATTTTTATGGTATTCCTATATATGAAAATAATATGTTATTTTGGAATGCGAATACCGACGAAATGGAGGCATATAGCAATCTAAAGGATGTTACATCTTTCCATATTAAATATATGGATATGAATTATGATATTGACCGGTTTAAACGATGGAATCAAGTAATAAAAAATAGTAGTGTTGAAAAATAAGATTGACTTGATATTCAATGGTCTAATGCATATAATATATTGTGTAAAATATAATTTGTTTTAGGGAGTCCTATCTAAGGAGAGATGGAATGAAAAAATTTGCTCTTACAATGTTAGCTGTAATGGCGGCCGTTGGTGTGTTGGCGGTTCAGCCTGCAGAGGCTAAAAAGGTACAACAAGATCCGGCGGTATCACTTATTGAAATGCCTATGAATGATGAAATTCAACAGGTAAATGGTGTATCTAAAGCTACTAATAAAGAAACACAACGTTTGTCTAATAAGTTAGCAGACGCTACTAAAGCTATGGTTAAAAAGAACTGGAAGACTATTTATGTTAAAGCAGTGCCTACGGGAGATAAGGCCGCTGTACGTTTCTATTATGTAGATAATAGAGGCCAAGTACATAATGGTCAAGTTATTAGAAATACAGGTTTATCCAAAGGTAAATACATGACCGGCTCTTTGCGCCAAACTGAAGCTTTACAAGAGCTAGTTAACCATTTACAACGTACAGGTCAAGAGGTGCCGTCCTCTATTGATATTATCATTACACAAGGTGGATATCGCAGTAAGACAATCTTTAACTATGATGAAGATACAAGTAATTTAGCTGCGTATCAACAACAATATGAACAACAAAACTTCCCTACTATGAAGTAAAAGAAGAGCCCGTGCTATGCACGGGCTCTTTGTTAAGTTACGTAGACATCTTTTATTAGCTTATGTAATCGACTTTTATTAGATTACGTAGTCGTCGGAATCGTCTTTTTTAGTTTTTTTGTAAATTTCTTTTACGCCAGCCATCTCGATAAGTTCTTCCCCAAGAGCATCTTCATCGTCCGTGTTAAGCATGGAGTAGAAGGCCCAAAGGATAACGAACCAAATTGGTGTGAACAAGAGGGCAATTCGCGTATCTTCGTTTAGCGCTAGAATAGCTAGAACGAAAACGAAGAAGCCGAGAATTACATAATTCATTACTGGGTATAGTGGCATTTTGAATTTAGATTGTGCCGCTAACTCAGGATTTTTCTTGCGATATTTAAGGTGACAAATAACCATCATGGCCCAAATAAAGATGAAGCAGAAGGTAGAGATAGATGTAATCATAACGAATACTGCTTCAGGCATTACGTAGTTAAGTACAACTGTAATCAATAATACGGCTGCAGAGAAAATCGTTGCTTGGTACGGTACGCTGCTATGCGTTAAGCGACGCATTGAGCTAGGTGCGTGACCGCGTTTAGCAAGGGCATAAATCATACGGCCTGTACTAAAGATACCAGAGTTTGTAGCAGACGCAGCAGAGGTGAGTACCACGAAGTTTACAATGCCTGCAGCAGCTGCGATACCAACAGCGGTAAATACGGCTACAAATGGGCTAGCAGATGGGTTAACGGCCGTCCAAGGATAAATACTCATGATGATAGCCAAGGAGCCCACATAGAATAAAATAATACGCAATGGAATGTTGTTGATGGCCATAGGAATAACCTTTTCAGGATCTTCCGTTTCGCCTGCTGTCAGACCTACGAGTTCGATACCTGTAAAAGCAAATACAACCATTTGGAATGATAAGATAAAGCCCATCGTTCCATTTGGGAACCATCCTCCATAGTTCCACATATTACTAAAGGCGGCGACACCCGCATCAGTAGTAAAGCCCGTGAAAATCATGATGATGCCGATAATAATGAGGGAGATAATGGCAATTACCTTAATCAAGGCAAACCAAAATTCCATTTCGCCGAAATATCTTACAGCTGTTAAATTCATTAATAGCAAGGCGACAAGGACAATCAAGGCTGGTATCCACTGTGGCAGCCACGGGGTCCGTGCCATTGGTTGTATTGTGGTCTCCTCGGGGCCAGCCCCGGTATCCAGTACTGCATATAGAGGCCTACGGCCGTCAAGTCTGCCATGGCTAGTGAAAGCCAACAGAACCAGTATGTCCATCCTGTGATAAAGGCAGCTCGATCACCTAAATAATCCTCCACGAAGTCGATAAAGGAGTGGTGATTCAAGTTGGATAATAACAGTTCGCCTAATGCTCTCATGATGAAGAAGCAGATAATACCTGTAATAAGGTAGGCGAAAATAATGGATGGACCGGCCAAGTGAATGGCACGACCGGAGCCTAAGAATAAGCCTGTACCAATGGCACCGCCAATGGCGAGCAATTGTACGTGCCGGTTCTTAAGACCCCGTTTTAACTGATGCGTATCAGACATAGTAAAGACCTCTTTTCTACAAACTATCTACAAATATAAAAAAGCCATGGATACCCATAGCCTTTATAATCTATAGAATATATAAAACTATTTTCTTATAATACAGTATCTATTGCAAAAAGTCAAATGTATTTATACAGTGGACATATAGGAAAAATAGTATTATTAATATACGAATAAAAGAGAAATTATTCATATTTTTAAGAGAATACTTAGCCTTAAAAGGTTTCTAAAATTTGCTATAATAATACATAGATTATATTTTACGTAAAACGGTGGAGGCTATTATGAGACGACAAGATCGCATGGTTACCAATATAGATGAAATTAAAGGTATTTTAAGTAGCACTCGTATCATTCATCTAGGTCTGATGGATGGTGATTACCCTTACGTGGTGCCCTTACATTTTGGATATGAATTTATAGATGAGGTACTTTATATCTATGTACATGGCCATTATGAGGGGAAGAAGTTTAGTTTGATTCAAGCGAATCCACATGTATTTATTGAAATTGATGGTAGCGATGAAGCCCTCGTTTCAGGTGGAGATATACCATGTAAATATAGCTCGGTATACTCTAGTGTGATGGGTCGTGGAGAGGCTACCTATTTAGAGGCTATTGATGAAAAGTCTCATGGCTTACAAGTATTGATGAAACATCAGACAGGTCGTGAGTTTACTTTTACAGAAGCCATGGTAAACTCTGTAGGCGTAGTTCGAATTAAAGTTGTTGATTATTCGGCTAAAAGACGAAGACAACTTGAACAAGATGCTATTATGCCGCCATTAACTAAATAATGATACAACAATCCTATTGAACTCTATTATGATATAGCGTTCAGTAGGATTTTTTTGCAAAAAATATAATATAGCTCTCTTATTAGGAGAACTTACTTACAGGATAGATTTTATAAAGGTTTTATGAAGTAGCACGAGCAACAGAATAATAATGGGATTTCTGATATATATAAAGAAATATATCATTATATAAAGCGTATAATCGCTTAATGAGGAGAGAATATGAAAAAATTAATATGTAAATCCATTTTAGCTGCTATAGCTGTTGGTTTAGTATCTATAAGCTATGTATCCGCAGATACTGTTGATCAGTCTGTATCGATTAATAATTCTGAGGCCGCAGCTAAGTCTAAAAATGTTACGCCAAACATGAATAATGCTTCTCTAATTATACAAATACCAAGAATGCAATTAGTAGGCTGGCCTATAATGACTCAAGACAGTGCTCGTAACTTTAAGGGGATAGCAGAGGTTACTCAGAAATTACCGTATGAGGCTGAGGCACCTAGTTATATACCTTTTGGATATCAGCTTTATACAGCACGTCTTGATCGAAATGATGTGCTAGAGGTTGTATATTACAAAAGAAATGCACCTATCTATCAGGCTGGGGAAAAATTTATTACTAATGTTATGGCCTATCGAATGGGCTATTCCGTGGATACCGTAAGAGATACAGCGTATATTCCTGCAGAGTATAAGGACTATGAGTGGTCTGAGCAAGGTGAATCTGGCAAGGTGTATTATACAGGTAAGCCAGGAGTACAATTGATCCGTAGCATTACGTGGACGGAAGGTGGCATGGCGTACTCCTTATTCTTCTTAGAACCTGTGAAAGCAGTTGATGCTGAATTCTATAAGGAACATGTGGTACCTGTAAAAAATATAGATAGCTCACGTCATGAATTATTAGGAAACTATCCGGTTACGAAGATTTCAGACAAAACAATTGATGAATATAATAAAGAACGAATGATTCCTTAGCGGATAAACTGATGTTATACAAATTGTATCTAGAACAATATATTGTGTAATAGCGGTAGAATTTGTAATCGCTTATAAAGAGGAAAAAATATGAGAAAAACAATGTATAAGTCGGTTTTAGCTGTTATTGCTGCTGGGTTATTATCTGTAGGAATGGCCACAGCAGAAACGGTAGATACTCCTGATACTACAGATCAGGCTGGATCCACTAAAACACTTAAGCTAGGACATAACTTTAAAAATGTTGAGCCTAGAACTGATAGTTTACAGTGGCACTTTCATGATTGGCCTATAGAGAATACAAAAAAGGCTCATACTTTTAACGGAAAGCTATTAGAGGCAGCAAAGAAGCTTCCATATGAGGCTGAGGCACCTAGCTATATCCCTTATGGTTATGAAATCTATACAGTGCGTCAAGATAAAAATGATGTATTAGAGGTTGTATATTTTATAAAAAATTCCCAAACATATCGAGTTGGGAAGAGAAACTCTGGTAGTATTTTCGTTTATAGAATGGGCTATTCAGTGGAAGATGTAAAAGATGTACCGTATGTTCCTGCTGAGTATAAGGACTTTGAATGGTCTGAACAAGGTGAATCTGGCGAAGTCTTTTACACCGGGGATCCAGCAGCACAACTAATTCGCAGCATTACGTGGACAAAAGACGGTATGGCATATTCCTTATTGTTCTTAGAATCTGTGAAATCAGTTGATGCTGAATTCTATAAGGAGCATGTGGCGCCTGTAAAAAATAGATAGCTCATGTAGCAATTTATTTGGAATAAAGCGAAAATGTGTGTAACCGCTCAAAGAGGAGAGAATATGAAGAAACTAATAACATCTGCTGTTTTATGTGCCGCGATGGCTACTGCAGTAAGCACCTTTGGTGTGCAGCCAGTTAGTGCCACATACCCGTTAATAGATAAAAATGGCAATACGGTTCCTGTTGAACGAGATGTAGATAATATAAAGCTCATCGATGATAATCAAAAACTCGCTGATCGTTATCGTTGGTATGATCAAGTTGATGATTATGATTTAGTTGAAACTAATATTGAGAGTACTGTGCAGGAATTTGGCTATCCTATACAAGTTCCGTCTTATATGCCTAAAGACTATGCAGTACGTGATGTAAAGGCCAAGGACCATGACGTATTAGAAATCGTTTATACAGAAACGGGCCGTGATGGAGAATTTGGTCCGAAGCTAACCTTCTCTAATACAGATATTGTATATCGTATGGGATGGGCTATCGATACAGTGGTAACGCCTATATTAGAAAAGACAAATTACAACGCTAAGGATACAGTTAGCTTTACTACCCCTAATGGAATTTCTGTACATACGTTAGGTTATAGTAAAGACGCTATTCAAATCGCTTACTGGGAAAAAGATAACAAAGTGTATATGCTCTACTTTGCTTCTTCAAGAAACCAAAGCTTTGTAAGCAAAATTGTAGACTCTGTAGGTCCTGTGAGTAATGTAGCCGCTGATGATACTCGACTACGTGGTGACCGCAATGATAAGCAAAATGTTGAAGAAAACGATGCGAAAAAGGTTAAACAAAATGATGACCCGGATTGGCCTCCTTATGAAACGATTGGGTTGCCATTGCGTACACATACGAATTCTGTGTGGCCTATACTTACGAGCAAAACCATCGGTTTACCTAGCGGTGTAATTAATGCATCTCATAAGGTGTCCTATGACGTATCTGTACCAAGTTATTTACCGCTTGGCTATACATACTATGCTACACATTTTTATGACAATGATGTATTAGAAACTGTATATTGGAAGCAAGGTGAAGAGTACCAAGAACGCAGTGGCCGTTGGGTAACTCATACTATGGTCTTCCGCATGAGTTACTCTATGGATACGGTTTGGCCTGAAGAATATATTCCATTGGAGTATCATGACGTACAGTGGACTGACTCTACTCCAATAGGCGACGTTCACTATACAGGGGATGTATATAAGGGCTTAGTACGCAGTGTTACGTGGTACAAGGATAATATGGCGTATTTCTTGTTCTTCCAAGTGCCTGTAAAAGCATCTGAAGCAGATTTTTATAGAGATTATGTAGTGCCGTTAAAAGATATCGATCCAAGTCGTACAGACTTAATTGGTGTAAAAACGACTCGTTAATGGTAAACCGTAATAAGAATGTATAGTACGATTTTTGCTATCATAGAGCATTAGCATTTAGCAAAATCAGTACATAATAAGAAGAACCTATCTCCTAGATATTTACTAATATCTTCGGAGATAGGTTCTCTTAGTATATGTAATTTACATATATTATGCTTTTGGCATTTTAAATATATTTTGTTCTTAGCGTATTAGTGATGATAACAACCGAATGTTAGCTTTCACAATAGCTTAATTATGAGCATACGTTAATTAGAAGAATACGTAACGGATGATAACGAGTACCGCCAATACGTACATAATCCAGTTAACCTCTTTGGCACGACCAGAAATGATCTTGAGTAGAGGGTATGCAACGAGACCTGCAGAGATACCGTTAGCGATGCTATATGTGAAAGGCATCAAAACGATAACAAGGTATGCGGGGAAGCCTTCTGTCCAATCATCGAAGTCGATATTTCTGATAGCACCTAACATGAGGGCACCAACGATGATAAGAACAGGTGATGTTGCTGCGTTTGGCACCAAGGATACGATAGGAGCCAAGAACAAGCAAATTAAGAATAATACGCCTGTTGTGACAGCTGTTAAGCCTGTACGGCCACCAGCACCTACACCTGCTGCACTTTCAACAAAGGCAGTAATTGTAGAGGTACCGAGCAATGCACCAGCACTAACGCCAATAGCATCGACAGTCATAGCTTTACCAAGACCTGGGAATTTACCAGATTTAGGATCTGCAATTTTCGCCTCTGTAGCAGTACCAATCAAGGTACCCATGGAGTCGAACAATTCTACGAAGGTGAAGGAGAAGATAATCGTGATTAAGCCCATGTGGAGCGCACTAGGAATATCTAATTGAAGGAATGCTGCTTTAGAGAAATCAGGAACTGCTAATACAGTGAAGTTCTCAGGCATTGTGGAAAGGCCAGTAGCGTAGGAAAGAATTGTTGTTACTGCCACACCAATCAAGAGAGAACCTTGAATTTTACGAGCCATCAATAGAGCTGTAAAGATGAGGCTGAATAGTGCTAACAATGTTTCGCCACTGTGCAAATTACCAAGCGTTAAGAGCGATTCGGATGCAGGGGGCACTAAATTACCGTGCGTTTGCACAACTTGACCTAAGGAGTTTGGAGACAAACTAATGGAGATAGCCATCAAGCCGGATAACTTTAAGCCGATGATAGCGATGAAGAGGCCGATACCAACGGTAATGGCAACCTTCATAGAGGCGGGGATGCCTTCAACGATCATTTGTCGTATCGATGTAAGTGTTAATACGAGGAATACGAAACCTGAAATGAATACCGCACCTAATGCCGTTTGCCAAGTTACGCCCATACCGAGAACTACGGTAAAGGAATAAAAGGCTAAGAGACCAACCCCAGGAGCGAGAGCAATCGGATAGTTAACGAATAACCCCATGGAAATCGTTACGAGCCCAGCGCCTAAAGCTGTTGCGATGAGGACTGCATCTTTATCCATGCCTGCAAGACTAAGAATGTTTGGCGCCAAGAATAGGATGTACGCCATCGTGATAAACGTAGTAATACCAGCTAAAATTTCGGTTTTAACAGTTGTACCGCGTTCACTGAGTTGAAATAGTTTATCTAACATTAGATAACATCCTCCCATATGAAATTAAAAAAATACCCAAATAAAATATTTCGATATATGTATAGTGTATCATATTTCCCACCATTTTTTGTATGAATTTATGATATACTATAAATATATTATGAATGACTTAGAGGTTAACTTATGAAAATATCTACAAAAGGGCGTTATGCCTTACGGATATTGGCGGATATTGCAGAATATGGTGTAGAAAAAAATGTACCAATTCGTGAGATTGCAGAACGCCAAGGCTTTTCCGATAAATACTTAGAGGGGATTGTATCTCGCTTATCCTCCGCTGGCCTCGTTAAAAGTGGCCGTGGCAAATACGGTGGATATCGCTTGGTAAAAGCTCCATCTGAATACAATGTATATGAAATTTTATATGCTGCAGAGGACTCTATTGCTCTCGTATCTTGCTTAGAAGATGATGTAGAACCATGTCCTATGTTTAACGATTGCTTGACTGCTCCGTTGTGGCAGTATTTGCAAGATGAATTCCGTCATGTAATGGAACGCGTTTCCTTGCAAGACGTAATGAATCACAAATTCCCAATGGAATAAATGATAGTCTAATCTAGATGTTTCAGTATAAGCACTAGTATTATTAGTATTAGTACTAGTTAGTACCTATTAATATGGCTATCTGTTAGGTAATGTATGGAAAGAGTCGCGTTTCGTATGCGGCTCTTCTTTATATCTGTATTAATTTTTGAGTAAATAAGATCAGTTACTTGATGAGCTTGATACCTTTGATGAGCTAAACAAGCTATATAAGCTATACGATTATATGGGGAGGAGGTCAATATGAGTACAACTGAATATAATGCTCGAGGTGGCATGCGCAATGTATGGATTATTACGGCTAGTATGACTGTGCTTGCTATATGCTACACCATGATTATTCCTTTCTTACCAATCTATCTATTGGAATTAGGTGTACCAAAGGATGATGTAGCCCTCTGGTCTGGCCTTGTCTTTGGTATTACCTTCCTCATTGCCGGTATTATGGCGCCCATATGGGGTAAAATTGCGGATAATAAGGGCAAGAAACGGATGGCCTTACGAGCTGGTTTTGCTATTGCCGTTTCCTATGTTCTTATTGGCATGGTTAGTAATGAGTATGAACTATTGCTAGGCCGTGCCTTTGTGGGCTTTGCCAATGGATTTTATCCTGCAGCTATGACCATGGTGTCCCTCAGCGTCGATGAGAAACAGGTAGGCCGCGCTCTTGGTATTTTCCAAACAGGCTTGATTTTAGGCAATGTGGTTGGTCCATTTTTAGGTGGTGCCATTGAAAGTATCGTAGGTATGCGTCCTGTATTTTATGTGTCTGGTATCGCCGTATTAATCGCTACTTTAGCGGTATTATTCTTTGTAAAAGAACCGAAATTACATGCTGTAGGTGCTGATGGAAAAGAGCAAGCTGCTCACCCTACAAAATCTACATCCCTGCGTGAGGACTTTAAAGCAGTCCAACAACAGCCTGTATTAGTACGGCTATTGTGGATTTTCTTCTTTATGCAATGTGCCATTATGATGCTACAGCCTATTTTGGCGCTTTATGTAGGGGATATGCAAGGTACAATGGAGGGTGCTGCGATTATTTCTGGTACCATCCTCAGTATCGGTGGATTAGCAGGTTCTTTAACGACCAATATTTGGGTACGTATTGGAGAACGAAGAGGTTACTTTAAAACGATTTCCTACTGTATGTTAGGCAGTGGTATTGTCCTCTTATTGCAAAGCTTACCTGTTGGTATTTGGTGGTTTGGCGTACTACAAGTAATCATTGGATCCTGTATTGTAGGCATTAACCCATCCTTGAGTGCTGCTGTCACACTGAATACAGATCCAAGCTTTAGAGGGCGCATGTTTGGTATGACAACGACGGCGCAACAATTTGGGTCTATGGTAGGCCCTGTATTTGCAAGTATAGTATCCACCTACATTGGTATATCCTATGTATTTAGCATTACAGGCTTGCTATTAGTTTATATGGGCTTCCAAGCTCGAAGAATATCCGTACAACATGATTAACATTAAAAAGATACCTTACTTAACTATTACAGCAGTTGAGCAAGGTATCTTTTTTAGTATAACTAGTTTTGTAAGGTTTACATAATATGACCATATTTTATTAGTCCTAACGTTTTGGGTATAACAAAAAGTGATGTTAATCGTTAATCTAAGAATACTGTTTTAGTGCATAATAACAGGCTTTCATACGTTTTTTGTGAATAGCAATCCAATATAGGCTGATTGATTGCTTTTACAAAAATATTGGTATATAGTTAAGTTTAAGGTAAGTCATTTGTCTCACCGTGTGGGACGGAAAGGAGTTATTATGGTCCGTATCGGTCATACTGTACTCGGTGATAAGGGTACAAAAATATGCGTGCCTATTGTGGGCACAACCATGAAAGAAATTCTAGATGCTACTGCGGTTGCATGTAATACGCCGTGTCACGTTGTGGAGCTGCGCATTGACTATTACGAGCGGGCCCACTCCATTGACTCTATTATTGAACTGTTAATGCTCATTAAGCCTCAGTTGAAAGGCCGTGCCTTGTTATTTACTTGGCGCACAAAAGGCGAGGGCGGTGAGAAGTCTATTTCTACCAAAGATTATTTCACAATGCTAGAGCGTCTTATTCCGACTGGATTAGTAGATGCTATCGATATTGAGTTATTCTTCGATCAAGATAGAATGCATAAAACGATAGAGTTTGCCAAAGTGCATGGTGTAACGATAGTTATGAGTAATCATGATTTCCATGGTACACCAAGCCACGAGGTTATTGTAAATCGTCTCATTCAAATGAAAAAATTCTTGGCGGATGTACCAAAGATGGCTGTTATGCCTCATACAACAGGGGATGTATTAACCCTCCTTGAGGCAACGGCTGAAGTTAAAGCCTTGTATCCATCTGACCCAATCATCACGATGGCCATGGGACCATTGGGGACTGTTACACGCGCAGCAGGTGCATTATTTGGTAATGCTATGACCTTTGCCTCCGCTGGCAAAGCGTCGGCACCGGGTCAAATCGATGTGCATGAACTAAAGCGCATCCTCGATACCCTCGACGTAGATGGCGTCTTCGATGAACAACAACATAAACGCATAAAAGTGCATTAAAAAAGTCGGCGAAAGCCGACTTTTTTATATATTCATACCTTGCGTTAGTACTTTTTTAATTATTACATTTTTATTTTTTATAGAGTATAAGACAATATAATGTTTAGTGACCATTTTTCGAAAATAATATATTTCATTATTAGTCTTATATATAGGATATCGTTCTGGGAAAATATCAAGTGAAAAGACTGCATTTCGAATTTCGGCTTGTCTTTGTTGAATCAGATTCAAATCTTGAGTAAATTCTTTTAAATTTATAATGATATTTTTAACTTCTTTTTCAGCAAGCTTACTAAATAAAACTTTATAGCTCATAAAAGAAGACCTTCTCTCTTTAGTTGCTCAAAAAGTTCTTCAGCTGAAATTAAGTTACCTTGTTCCATATCTATATATGCCATTTCCAGTAGCTGGTCGATTTCTTCGTCAGTAAGAAAGTCTGCATTCATAGAGTCACAAGCGATAGGCTTGTTTACTGACTTAGGAATTGCTTTTGAAAATTGTATTTGTTTGGAGATTAGTGTAATCAATAATGATATAGTTAATCCCATTTCTTTTAAGATAGCTGTTGTTAGTGTTTTGACTTTAGGGTTTATACGGATATTGAGTATGCCTGTTTTATCAATTTTATCAAAGGATATTTCTATTTCGTTTGTTGTTGGTGCTCCGTATGTATTTATAGTATCTGAGGCCTTTAATGTTGTTTGGGGTTGTTCGTAGGTGCCGTTATTGTTGAGTGTACTTGGCGTTGGTGTTTTATCTGTAGATGTTGTTGGTAAAGCAATGGCGAAAGGAATGCGACGTTCTTTTATAATTTGACGAAATAGGGCGTCTAGCATAGAGGTGTAGGATAGTCCCTGTGCCTTTAATATGCTAGATACTTCCTGTTTTAGATCTTCATTGATGCGGACTTGTAGGTTTACGGTTTTCATAATATCCTCCTATGATTCTTTATTATTGTGACTGTAGTGCGTCGAGTATTGTATTAATTTTATAGTAAGCGCATGTTAGTTTTTGAATTTTATTTGTAATTACATTGTAATTGCAAATATGGTTTTCCACAAATATCTATAAGACATAGGGAACATAAAAACAGCAGTAGTTATCCTAAGGATAGCTACTGCTGTTTAGTTTATATCATTAATGTTATGATATGCGTTTTAGTTTTATCTAGAAATACAGATGTAAACAATTTTACACTTTTGCTATACAAGCTCTTACAATAAGTTTGCTTCGAAGTCTTCTAGGATTGCCGCTACTGTTTCTGGAGCATTGCGATTATGTTCTACGATGCATTGTGCAAAGCTTTCATACATTGGTGTACGAGTTTCTTCAAGTTCGCGTAAGCGCTCGATGCCGCCACTAGAAAGGACACGACCGGAGGTAGATAGGTTTTCTACTGGTTGTGTTAATTGGTAAATGCGACCATTTTGGCGTAGGTGCGCGTAGTTTTTAGGCACTGTTACACAACCGCCGCCAGTGGAGATAACGAGGCCCGTTTCTGTACCGAATTTTGCAATCATTTCCGCTTCTTTTTCACGGAATGCCGGTTCCCCTTGTTCCGTAATATATGTAGAAATATCTCCAATTTCTTTTTCTAGTTCTTGATCTACATCAACGCAAGTGCGGCCCATTTTTTCCCCAAGGGCTTTGCCAACAGTTGTTTTACCTACACCAGGCATACCGATGAGGATGATATTTTCCTTTTCACGACGCATATCTTGTAAGATTTGTTCAATTTCCTTTGTGCCAAAGCTTTCACCTTGGAAATGGTTAGCCGCCTCAACGCCTTGTGCCACGAGGAATGGCAGGCCATCACAGTGAGGAACATCCATCATTTCCGCTTGGAGCAGTAGAATCGTGCGGCGTGGATTGTAGATGAGGTCGATAACACCTTCTAGCTTGGAAAACTGCATAAGATCGATGAGGCTAGCCGGATTGTGAGGATACATACCGATAGGTGTACAGTTAATAATAATCTGCGCTGTTTCGTAGTAATTAGGGGCATCGTTGTAGAACGGAGCCGTTTTACGAGATAAATGCGTGATACTCTTAGCACCTAAGTCTTCAAGTGCTACGTGAACTGTAGCAGAGGAAGCACCATCGCCTAGAATGATACATTCCTTGCCAGATACATCGATACCAGCATGTCTTAGTGTAAATACAAAGCCATCATAGTCTGTATTAAAGCCATGCCATTTACCGTCTTTGCGGACCATCGTATTCACACAACCGATGCGTTCTGCACGAGGGTCAACCACATCACAAGCCTCAAGGGCATTTACCTTGTAAGGGAAGGTAATATTGATGCCTTGTAGTTCAGGATCATCAAAGAACTCTTGTAATTGGCTTGGTTCTCTTTCAAATAACTCGTAATTAGTATTTCCTAACACACTATGAATGTGAGGAGAAAAGCTATGGCCCAACGTACGGCCAAGTAAACCAAATTTCATAGGACCTCCTAGGTCAATATACATAGAATGGCTAATAGGCTGGTACCTATTAGCCATTGGAGTTTTATAACTATATTCATTGTACTATATATGTCCATATAGGGACTAGTACGGATGAATATATTAGTTTTCAGGGTAATTACCGAGTAAGCGGAACTTATCTTGTGACGTATGAAGCTCTGCTAGAACAGATAATACCTTTGGATCTGCTAAGGATGCTTCTAAATCGAGGTAGAACAAGAACTCAAAGTTATGGCCTACGATAGGGCGAGACTCGAGTTTTGTAAGGTTTACGCCGATATTAGCAAACTTGGTGAGTAATGTACCAAGCCCTCCTGGAGCATGGCTTGCTGTGGTTACCACAGAGATTTTATTAGCCCCTGGGTATACATGAAAGTCCTTGCTAATGCAGATAAAACGCGTATAGTTGTTATCGCTATTTTGGATATTACGCATCAATGGAGACAAGTTGTACAAGTCTGCACATTGAGGTGCTGCAATAGCTGCTACGCCTGGATCATCACTAGCTGCTACCATTTGTGCTGCACGAGCCGTGTTATCGAAGGAACGTAATTCTACACCTTCTAATGTATCTAGGAAGTGACTGCATTGGCCCAACGCCTGAGGATGAGAGATAATAGTATGAATATCTTCAAGTTTCGTGCCCTTTTTCACGAGTAAGTCGTGAGAAATCCAAAGGCGTGTACCGCGTACGATATAGCATTTACGCTCTTCTAAGAGGTCATATACTTCTTTTACAGAACCGTTGGAGCTATTTTCGATAGGTAATACACCAAATTGACATTCGCCGGATTCTACCGCATCAAATACAGCACGGAAACCCGTTACGTAGTGAATTTGGCTGAGAGGCAATAATTTATCACACGCCATTTGAGCATTGCTACCGAATACGCCGGCACAAGCTACGCTGCCGCGTTGCGGTGGCAAGGTAGGGGACTGCTCAATGGCTTTTTTCATTTTTATTGTGAACTCATTATCTTGGAATAATTGTTCAGACTGATAGGTACGGCTCAAGCTAAATAATGCTTCGAAGAAACGACGCGCATATAGATCGAGATCCGGGCCTGCATCTCTCGTTACTTTGTCGAGGATATCTCGCTCCCGTTTGGCATCGTAAATGGCCTTATTCATTTCTTTCTTTGCCGCCGCAACGTCCTTGGAGAGTTCCATGCGCTCTTTGAAGAGGGCGAGCATTTGGTCGTTTATATCGTTAATTTTAACGCGTACTTCATCTAAGTTCATGGTCAATATCTCCTAAGAAATCAAGAAT
>OBVS01000235.1_pt1 | contig 22223 bp, 15 predicted proteins | sample 1476211 | NCBI WGS metagenome assembly OBVS01 (sample SAMEA2580025, study PRJEB22360) | human gut metagenome | biome: human gut; feature: human-associated habitat; material: faeces | place: Denmark | collected 2008/2010 | reverse complement strand
TATCAAAGATGCTGCCGCATAGATTTTATTCATCAACGCTAGTTGACAAAGAACCAAAATTAATAGTTTCTAGAAATAATGGTTTTTATAGATGCAGTTTATATTTGAAGTTTTTGCTTATAAGATTATTTTTTTTCGCATACTTAAATACTTCATTATAAACTTTTTTTGTTTGCGGATTTATATGGTCATTTTTTATAATAGCCATGTATATTGTTCTACTGTAAACAGGATAAGATATATTAATCTTATGTGCATCTATGTAATCTAAGTATGGTAAATCAGGAACAATGGCTATACCCAGTCCACTAGCAGCAAGACCTGCCGCAAGTTCGTAAGTATCTACCGTATATGACACATCGTATATCCTATTATTTGTTATTTCAAAAAGACTTTGCACGTAGTCATCCAGGCTAGTATTATCAGTGTATTTTATAAAAGGATAATTAAGAGCTTGGCTTATACGAATGGATTCATACCTAGAGAGTTCGTGGTTCTTACTTACAAGTAGTACAAATTTCTGGTTTAAAACAGGTACTAATACAATATTATTCAAGGTTTCTCTTGGATTACTCGGACACGCACTTGAATAGTCCAAAATTTTTTTATCAAAATTTATATTGTCTTTTGTAGTGAATATTATGTCTAGCTTGAAATTTTTTAGATCTTGAAACAGGTCTTTTGAATACTTGGATATTTTTTTTACATTGACTTTTATTCTTTCATTTTCGTGATTTAAGTCTATGCTTGAAAAAAATTTAGGGGCAAGCAAGCTAGATACTTCAGGTAATATTCCTATATTTACATAAGAATAGTTTTCGTTCATTTCTCTTACATATTCTATTCCTTCATCTAGTAATTCGAGTAACCTGTTGACAAACTCTAAAAATATGGTTCCATTTCTGTTCAAAACAACATTTCTATTGTTTCTGTCAAATAGACTAAACCCAATTTCTTTTTCTAAATTTAGTATTGATGTGCTGAGATATGACTGTGATATGCAAAGATATTTTGCAGTTTTAGCGTAATGCCTTATTTCTGCCAAAGCTTTGAAGTGTTTTAATTGCTGGAATTTCATACTAAGCTCCCCCGTACATGAAGTTATTTAATTACTATATTATATCAAATAAATATCGTATAATCTAGATGCTTTAATAAGAAAACTAACTTGAAAAAATAAGGAATTTTATAATAATAATATATTATTATAAATGAAATAAAAACAAAAACATATTATTATATTAAATATAAAAGAATATAGTTATAAAATTTAGGTAGAAAAAAATATTCGATATACTAAAAAAAATTGTAAAATGATTCTCTTTTTTTGTTTAGTAACGTATAAAGTTATGTTAAAATAAAAATGTGAGAAAAATTTAACCTATGTAAAAATTGATCATATTCTATACTAGATTAAATATTAAGTAAAGGTTTGCACAGTTTTATATTTGATGCATAAGTATGCTATGAATGTTTGCGAAGTTTTATATCGTATACATTAAGAGTCTATAAAGGGCTATAATAAAATACACTGAAATGATTTGGAGGATTTGGAATAGATGGATAAGTTGAAAACTATTGATGAAGCTATAGATTTGATAAAGGATGGTGACACTGTTGCTGTTTCAGGTTTTATGATGGCTACAGCAGCTAGGGAGATTCTGGTAGCCTTGGGAAAAAGGTATAAGACTACATCTACACCTAAAGGTCTAACCTTATATCAGGGGGCTGGTAATGGTAATAATAATGACCAAGGTGTATGTGAGATGTCATATCCGGGTCTTATCAAGAGGTATGTAACTGCCCACTTTGCCAATAATAGACCGATGATAGAGATGGCACTAAAAAATGAAGTTGAGGCCTATAATTTTCCACAAGGTGTGATAGCCCACATATATAGGCAGGCTGCAGCTAGGAGGAGCTTTGAGATATCTAAGATAGGTCTTAATACCTATTGTGATCCTAGGCAAAGGGGAGGTAAGATAAACCAAGCAGCTAAGGAAGATCTAGTTGAACTTATCAAAATAGATGATGAAGAATACCTAAAATACAAGGTTCCTAAGTTTGATATAGCAATTATAAGGGGTACAACTGCAGATGAATTGGGCAATATCAGTATGGAGGAAGAGTCTTCAGTAATAGACTCACTAGAGGTTGCCATGGCTGTAAAGGCTTCTGGAGGCAAGGTAATTGTCCAGGTTAAGAACCTAGTTTCGTCAAAGTCAATGGATAGAAAACTTGTCGTTATACCGGGAATTTTCGTTGATGCAATTGTTATTTCTCAGAATCCAGAAGAGTTCCACAGACAGACTCCGGGAACTTTCTACGACCCTATGATAGCTGGTAGGTACAAGATAGATGGGGCAGGATTTTCTTCTATAGATATGGATGCGAGAAAGATTATCGCAAGACGTGGCCTATTTGAACTTAAGGCTGGGTCAGTTGTAAATCTAGGAATTGGTATCCCTGAGGGGGTTGCATCTGTAGCAGCAGAAGAGGGAATAGACGATATAGTATTGACTGTAGAGAGTGGACTAATAGGTGGCATACCTATGGGTAGGTCTAACTTTGGTTCTGCTATAAATGCATGGGCAGGTCTATCTATGGTATCCCAGTTTGATTTTTACAATAGCGGTGGTTTAGATATTACTTATTTAGGATTTGCAGAGATAGACTCTAGGGGTAATATAAACGTTAGCAGGTTTGGTGATAGAATAGGTGGCTGTGGTGGATTTATAGATATAACCCAGTCTACTAAGAAGATAGTATTCTGTGGGACAATGACTGCAGGTGGTCTAGAAATATCTACCAAGGATGGCAAGCTAAATATAGATAAAGAAGGAAGAAATATAAAATTTAAGAATGAAATAGAGGAAGTTACTTTCAGTGCTGAGGAAAGCTTGAAGCTGGGTCAAGATGTAATTTTTGTGACTGAAAGATGTGTATTTTCCCTTGAAGAAGATGGTCTATGCCTGATAGAGCTTGCAGAGGGTATAGACATAGAAGAAGATATACTTAAAAATATGGAATTTAGACCTAGGATATCAGAAAACCTAAAGAAGATGGATCCTAGAATATATGAAGAAGGCCTGATGAATATCTAACAATTGGATATATAGCAATAAAATAAGCTGGCCTTTGGTGGAGTATATATTAATGATTGTATAAAATGTATGGGAAAAAATAATAGAAATTAGAGAGGAATAGCATTAGATGATTTATAATTTGGCCAATGGACTTGGCATAATAGTAGGTAGTATACTTGGAATTTTCCTAAATAGGGGTATACCAGAGAGGATCAACAAGGCTCTTTTGAAAGCTATGGGTCTCTGTGTACTTTTTATAGGTATAAGCCTTTTGATAAAAGGGGAGAACACCTTATTGATAGTAATATCAGTTGCCCTAGGAACACTATTGGGAGAGGCGGCAGATATAGACAAGTGTGTAAATAAACTAGGTGTTCGTATGCAAGTAAAGTTTAAATCAGGCTCAAGTTCAAATTCATTTGCTGAGAGCTTTGTAACATCCAGTATCCTATTTTGTGCAGGTGCCATGGGTATAGTTGGTTCACTAACGGCTGGACTTACTGGAAATGGTGATACACTCCTTGCAAAGGCTATAATAGATGGTATCATATCGGTGGTATTTGCAGCTACCCTAGGGATAGGTGTTATGTTCTCATCTGTTGCAGTTGTTATATACCAGTCTGTATTTATCCTTATGGCTAGCTTGGTAAGTTCAAAGTTAGGAGATCCCGTTATAGCATCTGTCAGCGGTGTGGGAGGAATAGCTATGTTGGGGATAGGGCTAAATATGTCCATAGGAACAGATATAAAGGTTGCCAATATAGCACCAGCAATATTTATACCTATCATACTTGGTCTATTCGGCATATTTTAAGAATGTCAACGTCGTATTTTAAGAGTGTCATAGGATAGTAAAGTTTAATAATATAGCTTAAAGACAAGAGTAAAATTTAAAAGTATAGTCTAAATTAATTTCAAGAAAAATACCGACCCTGGTTTTAGATGATGATTTTTGTTAATATCATTTATCCTAAAGCATGAGGTCGGTTTTTATATAATTATGTAAGAGGTAAGTTGCTATCTAGAGTTTTAAGAGAGTGTGTATTGAACTCCCTTTCTGCAAGGGTCTAGTATTATTGCCTGACCACCTATACCAAGCTTTTGAGCCTCTAGGTTTAGAGATTCTTGGACTGCTTTTGCCACTTCTTTTTTGCAATAAGATATAACAGTAGATCCAGCCCCACTAAGACAATAAGAGAATGCACCTGCGCTTATGGCTGTCTTTTTTAATTCGTCAAAACCCTTGACCAAGTGTTTTCTATATGGCTCGTGTAGGCAATCGTCCATACTAGAAGAAATAAGGTCTAGGTTTCCACTCATAAATCCCATAAGCATCAGGCTCAGTCTAGATGATGTCCTAACAGTATCTGATATAGATACGGATTGAGGAACAACCTTTCTTGAATCACTAGTTGATACTTCATAGTCTGGTACAAATAATACTAGAGAGAGGTCTCTAAAGGGTTCAATCTTATGGTAGATAACATCTCCTGAATCATCTACTGTAGATAGGACTAGGTTACCTAGTATGCTAGGTGCTACATTATCGGGGTGACCCTCTATTTTTGTAGCTAATTTTAGGATTTCCTTTTGGTCTAGAGGAAAGTCCATCAAATAGTTTGCACACATTAGTCCACCTACTATAGCTGATGCGCTTGACCCCATACCCCTTGCAAGAGGAATATTGTTGTGTATATGCAGTTTGTAGCCATCCGGATATTTGCCAATGTACTCAAACAAGCATTCCATACTCTCTGTGACAAGATTATTATCAGTGGTTATTTTCTTGCACTCCAAACCATCGACAAGTACAATCCTGTCATTATGTTTTTCGCATTCAAAAATGGAGTATTGAGATAGTGCCATGCCCAGGCAGTCATAGCCTGGTCCTAGGTTGGCAGTTGTTGCTGGTACAGTGACTTTAATCATGTGATACACCTTATCCTTTCAATAAATTTAGTACGCTGCTTATATCAGCTGGAATTGATTTTGGCTTTTGGACTTGAATCAAGCATGTGTCAGGATCTTTTAGGCCATTTCCTGTAAGAATACACACTACCCTGGATCCCTTTTTGATTTCTCCTTTTTCTACAGACTGGATTATACCTGCTAGTGAGGCGGCTGATCCCGGTTCTGCAAATATTCCCTCTTGGTTTGATAGGAGCTTGTAGGCCTCTAGAATTTTCTCATCGCTAACAGCCTGTATACTTCCTCCTGATTCATCTCTTGCGGACACTGCCTTGTCCCAAGATGCAGGATTACCAATTCTTATGGCTGTTGCTATTGTTTCTGGATTTTCAAAGGGATGTCCCTCAACTATTGGAGATGCTCCCTTTGCCTGGTAGCCTTTTAGGATAGGCAAGGTCCTTGAGATATTATTGTCTTTATATTCCTTGAAGCCCTTCCAGTAGGCTGTTATATTACCAGCATTTCCAACAGGTATTCCTAGGTAGTCTGGTGCATAACCCAGTGCGTCAACTATTTCAAAGGCTCCAGTCTTTTGCCCCTCTATCCTAAAGGGATTTAGGGAATTTACTAGTGTTATAGGCTCTTTTGATGTGATATCCTTGACCAGGTCTAGGGCTTGGTCAAAGTTGCCCTTGATTGCTACAACTTCAGCCCCATATTGTAGGGCCTGGGCTAGTTTACCCATAGCAATGTATCCATCTGGAATCAGGACTATTGTCTTTAGACCATACCTTGAACCATAGGCTGCAGCAGAGGCTGATGTATTACCAGTGCTTGCACACATTATATTTTTTGAACCGACTTCAAGAGCTTTAGCAATTGCCATGACCATACCCCTGTCCTTAAATGAGCCAGTTGGATTTAGGCCCTCGTATTTAAAGTACAAGTCTATACCCAGGTCTTTTGACAGATTAAGGCTCCTGATAAGAGGAGTGTTACCCTCATACAGAGATACCATAGGAGTTTTTTCGTTGATTGGCAAATAGTCTTTATATTGATTTAATAGTCCCTTCCAGTACATTTTATAACCCTCTTTCTATTCTTATGATCTTGGCCTTGCCATTTATTGATGACAGGTCTTCTATTTCTTTTACTGCCTTGTTGAAGCTTTCTTCAAGGCTTGTTCCCGTAGTGATAATATAATCTAGTGATGAGTTTCCATTTTGTTTTTTCTCGAATTTATCAAGAGTTTTTATTGTGATTTTGTATTTATCGAAAATATTTAATACGTCGGATATATTGATTAAATTTTTTTGAACGTTTAATCTTAAATAGTATGAAAAAGACTGCTCATCTATACTCAATACTCTTGATTCATTCAAAATTTTATAGCCATATTCAGGTTTTTGATTGAATGATATATTTTTTGCTATTGAAGCAATATCATTTACAACAGCTGAACCCGTTGGTAAATCACCGGCTCCCTTGCCATAGAACATAGTTTCACCCAGTTTGTCGCATATTACATAAACTGCGTTGAATGAATACATGACACCTGCTAGTGGGTGAGACGATGGTATTAGGCAAGGATGTACTCTTGCTACTATACCAGATTCAGTATTTTCAGCTATTGCTAGTAATTTAATTGTGTATCCTAAATTTTTTGCGTATTTAATATCTTCGAGAGTAATATTGTTGATTCCTGAAACGTAAACTTGATCAAATGTAACGAGATTGTTAAAAGCGATGCTTGCCAAAATGGCACATTTTCTTGCTGCGTCGTATCCTTCTAGGTCAGCGCTTGGGTCGGCTTCTAAATAGCCTAAGCGTTTTGCATCGTCGATTATTTTATCTAGAGAAAGTTCTTCAACCTGCATCCTAGTAAGGATATAGTTGGTTGAACCATTTATGATGCCACCAATCTTTTGAATTTGGTTTCCTATGAGCGAGAATTGTAGGGCTCTGAGAATTGGGATACCTCCTGCGACTGCTGCTTCGAAAAAAAAGTGACAATTGTGTTTTCTTGCCATGTCTGTTAGTTCTTTACCGTAGAGGGCTATCAAGTCCTTGTTGGCCGAGACTACATGCTTTCCTTTTTTGAAGGCTTGTTCAATCACCGATTTGGAGTATTCAATTCCACCCATAACCTCAACTACTATGTCAATCTCTGGATCGTCAAGTATGTCGTTTGGATCACTGGTTAGCTTGCTACCATGCAAGTTTACTTTTCTTTGCTTGCTGGTATCTTTTACACATACCGTCTTTACTCTGACAGGGGTCGTAGTGGATGTTTGTATTATTTCCTTGTTGTTGGTTAGTATATCAACCGTTCCGGACCCGACTGTTCCTAGTCCAAAGATTCCTACTTGTAGTTCTTTCATGTTATGCCTCCTTTTCTCTTGTGTTTGAGTGATATTTTATCATGAAAAGATGAACACTACAAGAGAAATTTATTAAATTATTGGAATTTTTTCAAAAAATAATCAAATTTTGTGATTTTTTATGTATTTTATTTCTTAGAGTGATTGATTTTTTTGAGACTGTGTGATAAATTTATTTATGGTGGTATTCGAAGGAAACTACACATTTTGAATAATTATTATATCTATTTATAGTATTACACTCTTATGGAGGTGATAACTTATGGAAAAGATAGGTATTATTGGTGCAGGCAAGGTAGGAGTGTCTCTTGGAAGGTGTTGGTCTGGCCTAGAAGGTCTTGACCTTATTGGCTACTATTCACGTACAAAAGAGAGTTCTGAATATGCGGCACAATTAACAAATTCTATTAGTTTTGACGGGTTAAAAGACCTAGTCTACAAGTGTAATGTAATAATTATAGCAAGTCCAGATGATTCAATAGGGGATATCTGGCGTCAAATTTCGATTTTTAATGTTCAAAATAAGATAATTGCCCACTGTAGTGGGTCCTTATCATCAGAAATTTTCTTCGACTCATCCAAATTAGGGGCAAGTGTATGCTCCCTACATCCAGTTCTAGCAGTTTCAAGCAAGGAAGATTCCTACAAAGATTTAAAAAAAGCATTTTTTACCTTAGAGGGAGACCAGGTAGCTGTGGATTTTTTTGCCAAAATACTCGATATTCAAAAGAATCCATACAAGATAATTAGGAGTTGCGACAAGACTAAGTACCATATTTCAACAGTATTTATGTCAAATATGATAGTTGCCATATCCAATATTGCAAGTGGTTTACTTAGGTCATATGATTTTACAGAAGAAGAGGCTCTGTTGGCCCTTTCAAGTTTAGCCAAAAATAACATGGAAAATGTATTCGAAAAGGGATTAGTATCTTCTCTTACAGGGCCAGTTGAAAGAAACGATACAAATACTGTAATAAGGCACTTAAGATCACTTGAAAGCCAAGGTCAAGAAGGCAATTTAGGTCAAATATATAGGTTACTGAGTCTTGAACTTGTGAAAATTGCTCAAATAAAGAACTCAAATAGAAATTATGAAGGTATGAGAAAAACATTATCGAAGGAGGAAGACCTGTAGGAGGGTCTGAAAAATCAAATGAAAAACACTGTATTAACATTTAAGGAAGCCAAGAAGAATAAGGACAAGCTGACGATGCTAACAGCCTATGATTATACGACAGCAAAATTGTTCGATGAATCAGGAATAAATTCTATTTTGGTGGGAGATTCATTGGGCATGGTGATGCTTGGCTATGAGGATACACTAAGTGTGACTATGGAGGATATGATCCACCATACAAGAGCAGTATCAAGGGGTGTAAAGAATGCCATGGTAGTTGCAGATATGCCATTTTTGTCATATAATACAGGAATTAGGGATGCAGTAATAAATGCCGGAAGATTGATGGCTCAAGGACGTGCAGACTGTGTAAAGTTAGAGGGTGGTAAGGAGGTATGTGATGTCATAAGGGCTATAACTGATGCAAAAATACCTGTATGTGCCCATATAGGACTTACTCCACAAGCTATAAATGCTCTAGGTGGATTTAAGGTACAGGGGAAAGACCTAGATTCTGCAAGAGCCATTATTGAAGATGCCCTAGCAGTTCAAGAGGCAGGGGCCTTTGCTGTAGTTCTTGAATGTGTACCAGCACCACTTGCCAGCAAGATATCAGAGATGCTGGATATTCCTACAATAGGTATAGGAGCTGGACATGATTGTGATGGCCAGGTACTGGTTTACCAGGATATGCTAGGTCTATATAAGGACTTCACACCGAAGTTTGTAAAAAGATTCGCAGATGTAGGTCAGCAGATGGACCAAGGTGTAAGGGACTATATTCAAGCTGTGAAGGATGGTTCTTTCCCAGAACCTGCCCATTCATTTAAGATGGATGAGGAAATTGTTAAAGAATTATAAATCTTATAGTTAGGTCGATTTATTGACTAGTTAAAAAGCTTTAAAGACTACATATAAAATTGAGAATTTAATTTATTAATAAGGATGTGTTTGAATCATGAAGATAATAAAAAATATTGAAGAAATAAGAAATACAACAAAAGAATTGAGGGCGAGTGGCAAGTCTATAGGGATGGTACCGACAATGGGATGCTTGCACGAGGGCCATAAGAGCCTTATAGACAAAGCAGTAGCCAACAACGATATTGTAGTAGTTAGCATATTTGTAAATCCTACCCAGTTTGGACCAGATGAAGACTATGACAAGTATCCTAGAGACCTTAAGGCAGATGCAAGCCTATGTGAATCTGCCGGTGTTGACTATGTATTTACTCCAGAGGCAGAGCAAATGTATCCAGATGGATACTCTACATTTGTAGTACCTAGTGAAAAGATGACTGATATAATGTGTGGCAAGTCAAGGCCGGGTCATTTTAGGGGAGTCTGTACAGTTCTAACCAAGCTATTCACAATAGTGGGTCCAACTAGGGCTTATTTTGGAGAGAAAGACATACAGCAGCTTGCTATAGTCAAGAGGATGGTCAAGGATTTTAATTTACCTCTTGAAATAATTGGCTGCCCAATAGTAAGAGAAGAAGATGGCCTAGCTAAGTCTTCAAGAAATATGTATTTGAGTCCTAAAGAGAGAGAGGCGGCGACTATACTTAGAAAATCCCTCATATATGCCAAGGACATGGTAGAATGTGGTGAAAAAAGTCCAGAAAAGATATACAATAAGGTGATAGAGGTCATAAAATCTGAAGAATTATCTAGGGTAGACTACGTTGAACTAGTGGACTTTGATACTTTTGATAGGATAGACACCCTTGCAGAGACTAACCTGATAGCGATAGCTGTATATATTGGAAATACAAGACTTATAGACAATATAGTAATAAATAGATAAGCAGATGCTCAAATTTTTTATGGAATGATGTATATCTTTGCCATATTAATTGATGATAAATTACTACATTTTCTTAATATAAGTTTAGCAAATCGTATTGTAAAAGGTGAAGATTTATAATAAAATATAGTTAAATAAAAATAAAATATATCTATTATCTAATCGGCAGGTTTTTGATAGATATATTTTATTTGTTAATATTTAATTATTGAGGAGGAAGTATGAAAAAATTCTTATCTATTGTTCTAAGTGCAGCCTTATTTTTAACCTTAATTCCGATTGATTCAAATGCAGCTCCAAACCCCAAGAGCTTAATCAATGCTCAAAATTTAACTCCGGAAAAAACTGGTTATAAGTATATCGATGCAGAGGTTGAAAGCGTTCTCAAATATTTAATAAGCAAGGGAGCAAAGACACCAGGTGATTTGGCTTTTGCATCATATAAGTATCTGATGGATTCGGTTGCCTATAGGGGTTTACATAAGCCATCTCCATATCCAGTAAAGCCACTTCCAAGTGATGAAGTTTTGACACTTGATAAACCTGCGGGAGATCCTGCATCACAAAGGGTTTATAATGCGATGTTTTTAAGAGAGGGTGTCTGTGATGACTACAGTGCATCATTTGTTGTTATGCTGAGGCGTATAGGTATACCGGCTATGACATGTTCTGGAGAATACATAAGGGGAAATGGTGTAAGGGATGGACATACATGGGTAGTGGCTAGACTTGGAGATAAGTACTATACATTTGACCCAGAAGTAGACGATTATGTTAGTTATAATTTGAAGTCTACATATGTAAAACACTATTGTATGCCAATGAATGGTAACCCTAGATATGCTATACAAAATTATTATAATTTCATTAATTTGCCTGAAGGATATGTTAAAAAGGACAAGTATGATTACTATGCCAATACAGTTATGTCTCTTATAAACAAAAATGCTGATACAATTGAAGGGATTACACTGGGTAAATACTATCCTATGAGGTCAAATACCTATTCATTGTTCGGTGGTAAGGCTAAGAACGATAAAAGAGATCACAGTAGACCAACTATAGTGAGACCTAAAATATCAAAGCCAAATCCCGTAAAAATAAGTACAGGTAATATTGTAAGATTTTCGGGAAGCGACAGGATAGATACTGCAATTAGGATAAGCCAGAACTCATTTAATAGTTCTGATACGGTTATTATTGCAAACTCAAGAGTTGAAGTGGATGCTCTGGGTTCTAGTACACTAGCATCTATATGCTCTTGTCCAATATTGCTATCTGATAAGAATAAGTTGGATGATAGGGTAAAGAATGAAATTACTAGATTAGGAGCCGGTAAAATAATAGTAGTAGGTGGAGAGTCATCTATTTCTAATAGGGTTGTAGATGAACTTGCTTCTATTTCGGAAGATGTAGAGAGGATATCGGGAAGAGACAGGTTTGATACCTCCGCAAAGATATATGAAAAATGTACGGAATTACAAGGTTCAAGTAATTCTGACGTCTTGATGGTAAGTGGTATTAATACGGCAGATGCTTTATCGGTATCATCTATAGCTGTAAGATACAAAATGCCAATCTTGCTTACTAAAAGGGATTCTATTCCACAGCCAATAAAAGATGTTTTATCAAGCGGTGGTATCAAAAGAATGTTTGTAGCTGGAGGAGAGACTTCGGTTAGTAATAGAATATTAGATGATGGTATACAGGTTCCTCAAATAGATAGGCTATCAGGTAATAACAGGTATGAAACATCTGTTAAAATTGCTAGGAATGCCTATCCAGAATCAAAGACAATAATAGTGGCTAACGGATATATTGCAGCGGATGCTCTTGCAGCTGGTGCAGTTACTGGCATACATGATGCTCCGATTCTTCTAATTGATGGTAAAAGCCCTAATAAGGAGTTAAGAGACTATGTACTAGAAAAAGGAATAGAAAAGGTTATTATAGTCGGTGGGGAAAATTCTGTATCAAATAATATATTTAACTGATAAAGAAAAAATATAGCTTTCTAAATCTTTAAACCGATCTTCATGTAGTTATTTATTGACAACTATTGGAGGTCGGTTTTGCCTTATGTTCTTATATTAATCAAGATATATACTCAAATAATTGAACTATGGGTAAATATAAAGTATAATAAAGGGTATTATTAAGTTTAGGAAGGATTAAGATACAATGTATATAATAATGGGGCTGGGAAATCCCGGCAAAAAGTATGAAAATACTAGACATAATGCAGGTTTTGATGTGATTGATGAGCTTGCAAAAAGGTTAAATGTCAGTGTTGATAAGATAAAGCACAAGGCCTTGATAGGAGAGGCTAGGATAGGGACTGAAAAAGTTATCCTAGTTAAGCCACAGACCTATATGAACCTAAGTGGAGAGACTGCTATAAGCATAAGCCAGTTCTATAAAATGGATTTAGACAAGCTAATAGTTGTGTATGACGATATTGATTTAGATATAGGTAAATTAAGGATTAGAAAAAAAGGAAGTGCGGGTTCACACAATGGCATGAAGTCTATAATCAAATGCCTTGGGTCCCAAGATTTTCCAAGGGTCCGTGTAGGTGTGTCTAAGCCAGAACCTGGAAGGGATTTAGCAGATTTTGTCCTATCTAGAGTTCCAAAGGAAAGACAAAATGATATGGACTTAGCCATTGAAAAGGCAGCTTCAACTGTGGAAGAAATCATCAGGAGCGGTTTGGATGTGGCAATGAATAAATACAATGGATAAGGTTTGGTGAATATGTAATGGAAGATGTACTAGTATATCCTCTAAAAAATAGTAAAGATTATAATGATATATTGGATAGTATAGGTCAAGATGGCAACATCCAGATTACGGGTTTAACTTGGGCGGGTAAGCAGAACTTGGCTTATTCGCTGTTCAAAGACCTATCCAGGCAGGTTTTATATGTCGCATCAACAGAGTATGAGGCCAAGAAAGCCTACGAAGAATTATCAGTATATTTAAAGGATAAAGTATCTTACTTAGGCAGCAATGAAATCCTATTTTACAACCTAGATGCTAGGGATAGGAAGGCTGATGCTAGAAGATTAAAGGTATTTATTAAACTTATAAATAAGGATAAGTCTATATTTGTTACTTCTGTAGACGCCTTGACTAGAAAGTATATGCCTAAAAAGCTAATAACTGATAATACTTTCAAGTTGAAGGTGGGAAGGACTCAAGATATACAAGAATTGACTCAAAAACTTGTTGACTTGGGTTACCAGAGGGTTGTCAAGGTAGAAGGTTTTGGACAGTTCAGTGTTAGGGGTGGAATAGTCGATATATTCACCCTTATGTATGATTTTCCTCTTAGAATAGAGTTTTTTGATGATGAGATAGATTCAATCAGGGAATTTGATGTATACTCTCAAAAATCTATAGACAAGAAGAAGTCTGTCACTATAACACCTTCAAGGGATTTTATATATCCTAAAGATGTGACTGGTGCTATAGAAAAGATCAAGTCTGAGATAAGGGATGATACAGATCTTGATGTGCACCAAAATTTAGAACGAATTGAAAATAGAGAGTATTTTGATGGTCTTGAAAACTATATAGACTATCTATATGATGACCAGGACAAGAGTTTATTTGAGTATCTTGCCAAGGATGCCCTTATATATGTTGACGATTTCAACAGGTATAAGGAGAGGTTTAAAAATGTATCCAATGAATATAGGGACTTATACCTTTTAAACCTGGAAAGAGGTGTAGCTATTAAGTCTCAGGGTAGTATGTTGTATTCTATGGAAGATGTCTATTACTGGATGCAGGATAGAAAGCTTATAGTTAATACCCACTTGGCAAAAGCTATAAGTGATATGAACATGGTACACAATATATCTATAGAGTGTAGGGATATACCTTCCTACAATGGAAAGATTGACCTGCTAGTTGAAGATATAAAGAGGTTGAGACATTCAGGCTACAAGATTATAATTGCTGCTGCCACTAAGGATAGGGCAAAAAAAATAAATGCAATGTTAAATGACAATGGTGTTGAGTCTTTTTACTCGGACTCTAGAAATACTGAGATTAAGACCTCTCAGGTAATGGTTATGGGAGTCAACATTAGTCATGGATTCTTGTATCCATCCATAAAGTATCAACTTATAACTGATAGGGAGATGCTCGGCAATAGCAAGGCTGGTAATAAAAAAACTAAAAAGAAGAAAATAAAGGCCAATTCTACAAAGATAGATTCCTTTATGGAACTTAAATTAGGAGACTATGTTGTTCATGAAAATAGCGGTGTTGGTAAGTATACTGGTATAGAACAGGTAAGTGTAAATGGTATAAAAAGAGACTATATTAAAATAATATACAAGGGTGGAGATAACCTTTATGTGCCTATTGACCAGATGGACAAGGTTCAAAAGTATATAGGTGGAGATGTAGAAAAAGTAAAGCTAAACAAGCTAGGTGGCCAGGAATGGTCTAAGGCCAAGCGTAAGGTCAAAAAAGAAATAGAAGATATGACCCAAGACCTGCTTGAATTGTATTCAAAAAGAAAGAGCATGAAGGGTTACAAGTATTCAAAGGATACTATATGGCAGACAGAGTTTGAGGAAAAATTCCCTTATCAAGAGACGGATGACCAGTTGAAGGCCATCAAGGAAACAAAGAAGGATATGGAGTCTCAAAAGGCCATGGACAGGCTTATCTGTGGTGATGTTGGCTATGGTAAGACGGAGGTTGCTATAAGGGCTATCTTCAAGGCTGTCATGGACAACAAGCAAGTAGCCGTACTAGTACCTACAACAATACTTGCCCAACAGCATTTCAATACATTTACCGAAAGATTTGAAGATTACCCTATAAGGGTTGAAGTATTGTCTAGATTTAAGACACCAAAACAACAAAGAGAGATTATAGCCGATGCTAAAAAGGGCTTGGTTGATGTACTCATAGGTACACATAGGATTGTATCAAAAGATATAGCTATGCCTAGGTTGGGTCTTATAGTTGTAGATGAAGAACAGAGATTTGGTGTAAAACACAAGGAAGCCCTAAAGAAACTTAGGGTTGATGTCGATGTCTTAACATTATCGGCCACTCCTATACCTAGGACTCTACATATGTCGCTAAGTGGCATCAGGGATATGTCTATAATAGAGGAGCCACCTCAGGAGAGATATCCAGTTATGACATATGTGACAGAGGCCAAAGATTCTATAATTCAGGATGAAATCTATAGGGAATTGGCTAGAGGTGGTCAGGTATTTTTTGTATACAACAGGATTGAGGGCATAGAGACCATAGCATCTAAGATTAAGAAACTGGTGCCTGAAGCCAATATAGGTGTCGCCCACGGCAGGATGACATCCAGTCAGCTTGAAAATACAGTTCTGTCATTCCTTTCAAAGGAGTTTGATGTACTTGTCTGTACAACTATTATAGAGACTGGTATGGATATAGCCAATGCAAATACTATGATAATATACGATGCCGACAAGATGGGCTTGTCCCAGTTATACCAGTTGAGAGGTAGGGTCGGTAGGTCCAACAAGCAGGGTTATGCTTACTTGATGTATGAGAGAAACAAGGTTATCAGTGAAGTATCAGAGAAGAGATTAAAGGCTATCAAGGAATTTACAGAGTTTGGCTCTGGCTTTAAGGTTGCCATGAGAGATCTTGAGATAAGGGGAGCCGGAGATGTTATGGGTTCACAACAGCATGGACATATGGAAGTTATAGGATACGAGTTATATGTAAAAATGCTAAACGAAGCTATAAGAAAAATCAAGGGAGACCCTGTTGAAGAGGTTCTAGATGTAGAGATAGACCTTACAGTAAACGCCTATATACCATCTAGCTATATAGAAGATGAGGTGACAAAACTAGAGATGTACAAAAAAATTGCTGCAATAGATAGCAAGGAAGATATGTACGACATACAAGAAGAGTTGGAGGATAGGTTCTCAGATATACCTAAGGAGACGCAGACTCTACTAAATATTGCTTATATTAAATCTTTATGTAAGACATTAAAGATTAATAAGATAAAACAAACAGGTGATATGATCGACCTGGAGTCTTTCACAAAGTACCAGACCAAGGAAAAGACTGGATTTGATATAGTCATGGAACTTGAACATATGTTAGAAGGATTTTGTGGAAAACTAGAAAATCAAAAATAAAACTAGGAGGAAAGAAATTGAAAAAATTAGCATCAATACTATTAGCAGCTGTTATAGCTGTATCAACAGCAGCTTGCTCAAATAATGAAGTTGCAACAGTAAATGGAAAGTCTATTTCATCTAAGGAAATAGAAAACCAGTTGAAATTCCAGAAGTGGATGATGGAATCACAGTATGGAGAGGAAGTTTGGACTCAGATGGAGGCCCAGGACAAGAATTACCAGGAGACAATGAAAAAGCAGGTTGCGACAAGTGTTTCAAGAATAAGAGCATTTACTGACTATGCAGAAAAGAATGGTGTAAAGCCAGATCAGAAGCAGTTAAAGGAATTCCAGGCGCAGAATAAAAAGATGCTAGAAGATGAAAAAATGAAGAAGTCTTTTGAAAAAACTGGTCTTGATGAAAAATTTCTAGACGATTTTGCCAAGGAAAAGGCAACTATGGTGAGCTTATCAGAATACTTAAAGAAAAAGTCTAAGCCAACAGAAAAAGAGTTAAAAGACTACTATGAAAAGAATTCTGTAAAGGCAAAGGCTGCACACATACTTCTTACTACAACTGACACAAACGGAAAGCCACTAAGCCCTGAAAAGAAGGCTGAAGTAAAGAAGAAGGCGGACAAGATATACGAAGAAGCTAAGAGTGGAGTAGATTTTAAGGAATTAGCAAAGAAGAACTCTCAGGACCCAGGTTCTGCTCAGAACGGTGGAGAGCTTGGAGAATTTGGTAAGGGACAGATGGTTCCTGAGTTTGAAAAGGCTGTATTCAGTATGAAGGAAGGCGAAATATCTAAGCCTATTGAAACTCAGTATGGATACCATATAATCAAGCTTGAAAAAATAGTTAAATCAGAATTTGATAAGGTAAAGGCTGAAATGGAAGCTGCTCTTAGTCAGGAAAAAGCGCAGAAGCTAGCTCAGTCAATAATAGACGCTGCTAAGATACAGACTAACGAAGAAAACCTAAAGAAGGTTTCATTTGGTAAGGTAGAAAAGAAGTCAAAGAAGGAAGCTGAACCAAAGAAACCAGCAGATGACAAGAAAGATACTAAGGAAGAAAAGAAATAAATCGAATAAATAAGAATATGTCTGGTCAAGAGCTTAAAGTGGCAAGACAATAAAAAGGACGACAGGTTAATTGTATATTAGGAGAGTAATAAATATATTTTCTTAATAGGGCAATTATAACTGTCGTCTTTTGTATACACATAATAAAATATATGTTATCATATGTGTAAATCCAAGTGTGAGGAGGTGTTAATTACGCAATCAAATAGAAAGGTAAGAAGTAAACAAATAGATATGTTGAATGGTCCTTTGTTGGGGAAGATACTATTATTTGCTTTGCCCGTAGCTGCGAGTGGAATACTACAACAGCTATTTAACTCTACTGATATGGCTGTTGTAGGAAGGTTTGCTGGAAGTCAGTCACTGGCAGCGGTCGGTGGGAATGGATCGGTTATAAACCTACTCATAACTCTTTTTATAGGTCTATCTATAGGGGCAAATGTAGTAATAGCAAACTACATAGGACAAAATAAGAAGGAAAAAGTACACGAAGCTGTGCATACAACCATGAGTATAGCTATAGTGAGTGGCTTTGTATTATTGGTATCGGGCCAATTTATAGCAAGACCTATACTATTACTGATGGGAACTCCCGGTGATGTTATTGATCTTGCCACCCTATATTTAAAGATATATTTTTTAGGGATGCCTTTTATTATGATATATAATTTTGGATCTGCAGTTTTGAGGTCTGTGGGTGACACTAGAAGACCCTTGTATGCTCTTTTGGTGTCTGGTTTTATAAATGTCGGTTTGAATATGGTACTTGTAATAGTATTCAAGCTAGATGTTGCAGGAGTTGCAATCGCTACAAGCCTTGCCAACGGTGTAAGTGCTGGTATCGTAGTTTATTATTTGATAAATGAAGATAGTGACATTAAATTAAGTTTGAGAGAGCTCAGTTTAAACAAGGACCATATGGCAAGGATATTTAAGATTGGTGCTCCAGCCGGTATACAGGGGATGGTATTTTCTATATCAAATGTATGTATACAGTCGGCGATCAATGGTTTTGGATCTTATGCAGTAGCAGGATCAGCAGCTGCAGTAAATTTTGAGATATTCACCTATTTTGTGACAAATTCTTTTGCTCAGGCTGCAGTTACATTTACAAGTCAAAACTTTGGAGCTCAAAAATACCAAAGGTGTAAGAGTATTTTTAGGATATGCATATGTATGGGACTAGTCTTTACTTTTATTATGAATCAGTCATTTATCCATTGGAGATATTTTTTTATTGATTTTTATACGAGTGATAGTAAGGTTGTTCACTATGCGATTATAAGGATGTTGGAGGTAGAGTTATTCACATCAATACCTGTTTTTTATGAGGTTGGTGCGGGCGCCCTTAGGGGTATAGGTCATTCTTTGCTACCTGCTATTCTGACTACGATTGGATCCTGTCTATTTAGGATTTTCTGGGTATTTACAATCTTTAAGGATGTGAGCAAGTTCTCAAAGCTTATGAGTGTATACCCTATAACATGGATTATAACTACTGTCTTGGTGATGTTCTTTTACTACAGGGTCAGAAAAAAGGAGTTTTATAGGCAGAGAGTATCTATAGATTCTAGTAATATATAGTTATTTTAATATATATGCTACTTATTATGCCTTAACTCTACTCCTTGTATAAAAATTTATACAAACTAAGTTGAGATATGGAATAAAAAAAGATGAAGTAAGACAAAAAGGTGATATAATATAGTAGGCTATATATTTTATATAAAGTTTATTTTGAGAGGAGTTTTTAAATGAATATTAATCAAAAGGCCGTAAATACACTAAGAATATTATCGGCAGATCAGGTACAAAAGGCAAACTCTGGACATCCAGGACTACCACTTGGTGCTGCTCCAATAGCATATGAGCTATGGGCTAACCACCTAAACCACAATCCTAAGAACCCAAATTGGGTAAATAGAGATAGGTTTATACTGTCAGCAGGACATGGATCTGCTTTACTATACTCACTACTACATATGTTTGGTTATGGAAACCTAAGTATAGATGACCTAAAGAACTTTAGACAGTTCGGTTCACTTACACCAGGTCACCCAGAATACAAGCACACAGTTGGTGTTGAAGCAACTACAGGACCACTTGGAGCAGGTGTATCAACAGCAGTAGGTATGGCTATAGCTGAAGCTCACCTAGGTGGAGTATTCAATAAGGAAGGATATCCAGTAGTAGACCACTACACATATGCTCTTACAGGTGATGGTTGTCTAATGGAAGGTATTTCATATGAAGCCCTATCACTTGCTGGTACTCTAGAGTTGGGCAAGCTTATAGTTCTATACGATTCAAACAAGATAACTATAGAGGGTGATACAGATGCTGCATTTAAGGAAGATGTGGCTGGAAGATTTGAAGCATTTGGATTCCAGGTTCAGACAGTTGAAGATGCCAACGACCTTGAAGCTCTTTCTAAGGCTATTGAGATAGCTAAGGCTGAAAAGACTAAGCCATCTCTTATCATATGTAAGACACAGATAGGTTACGGTTGTCCAGCTAAGGTTGGTAAGGCAAATGCACATGGTGAGCCTCTTGGAGAAGAAAATGTTAAGGAACTAAGAAAGTTCTTAGGATGGGACTCAGAAGAAGCATTTGAAGTATCTGAAGAGATATATTCACACTACAGAGATCTTGCAGCTCAGGGTGCAAAGAAGGAAGAAGAGTGGAATGCTATGTTCAATGAATATGCAGACAAGTTCCCAGAAGAAAAAGCTAAGTGGGATGAGTTCTATTCAGATATAGATATGGAAACACTTATGAATAATGAAGAGTTATTTGCTAAGCCAGAAAAATCAATGGCTACAAGAGCGGTATCAGGAGAGATAATCAATAAGTTAAAGGATATATTCCCTAATATGCTAGGTGGTTCAGCTGACCTTGGTCCATCTAACAAATCAGAAATGAAAGACCAGGGATTCTTCTCAGCAGAAAATAGACAAGGAAGAAATATACACTTTGGTGTAAGAGAAATGGCTATGACAGCTATAACTAACGGTATATATCTGCATGGAGGACTAAAGGCATTCTGTGCTACATTCTTTGTATTCTCAGACTTTATGAAGCCTATGATAAGACTAGCTTCATTAATGGGACTACCAGTTGCCTATGTACTTACTCATGACTCTATAGGAGTTGGTGAAGACGGTCCTACACATGAACCAATCGAACAGTTGGCTATGTTAAGAACAATACCTAACCTAAATGTATTTAGACCAGCAGACTATACAGAAACAGCTGTTGCCTGGGTAGCTGCTATGGGATCTGAATCAACACCAACAGCTATAGCGCTTACTAGACAGAACCTACCACAGTTAGAAGGCTCTTCAAAGGAAGCTATAAAGGGTGCATATGTAATAGCAGAGGCTAAGAATAGCGACAAGATAGACTTAATAATCATGGCTTCAGGTTCAGAAGTTGAACTTGCACTTGGTGCTAAGGAAGAGCTAGAGAAGGATGGTAAGTCTGTAAGAGTTGTATCTGTACCTTGTATGGATATATTTGAGGGACAGGATGTTGACTATAAGGAAAGTGTACTTCCACCATCAGTTAGGGCTAGACTAGCAGTTGAAGCAGGAGCTACTATGCCTTGGTACAAGTACGTTGGTATAGACGGAGCAGTTGTAGGTATGGAAGGATTCGGAGCATCAGCACCAGCTAAGACTCTATTCGAACACTTCGGATTTACAGTAAACAATGTAGTTGAAGTAGCTAAGGGATTGATAAAGTAACTTAAAGTCAGTTTAAAAGTAACTTAAAATCAGTTTAAATGAAATAGATTATTTAACAGCTAGAATACATGAGGGCTACCTACCCATATAATCTAAGAAAGTGAAGACTTAAGGTCTTACAAGGCAGATTACAGGGTAAAGGTAGTCCTTTTTTGTAATATAGATCTATAAAGAGAGTATAAATTTATGGATTAAAGAGTAAATAAATCTATAGACTAAAGAAATGTAATTGTATGGATGAAAAAAGCTGATCATTTTGTGCATTATATTATAATATTATGTATGGATAGTCGTAATATATTTTAAAAGAACAAAATATATTCGGCATATGTTTATATAACAACCTGAATGATGCGTTCGAATATTTATGTACGTTTTGCTTGGGGTATATATTTATTATTCGCAAAAATAAAAAAAAACACTTTTTTGAAAAAAAGTTTTTAAAAAGTGTTGACGAAGCATAAGGCTTATGATAATATAATACTTGTCCTTGATGAGGGCGCAAAAAGAAAAGAAAAAGATGAACTAGTTACACGATTCTTTTAAGAATTGTGTAAACTAAACCTAGAACTTGACGGTCAGGCCTGTTGAGTTTGGGCTCATTAGATGTGGTTACTATAGCAAAGAGGATACACCTGTTCCCATTCCGAACACAGAAGTTAAGCTCTTTAGCGCTGAAAGTACTTGGTGGGAAGCCGCCTGGGAGGTTAGGACGTAGCCACGTTATTCCAAGGTAGCTCAATGGTGGAGCAACCGGCTGTTAACCGGTAGGCTGTGGGTTCGAGCCCCACCCTTGGAGCTTTTCTTAACCTGGCTCCTTGGTCAAGCGGTTAAGACACCGCCCTTTCACGGCGGTAACAGGGGTTCGATTCCCCTAGGAGTCACTTATTTATGTGGGAGTATAGCTCAGCTGGGAGAGCATCTGCCTTACAAGCAGGGGGTCACAG
>OBVS01000224.1_pt1 | contig 23520 bp, 21 predicted proteins | sample 1476211 | NCBI WGS metagenome assembly OBVS01 (sample SAMEA2580025, study PRJEB22360) | human gut metagenome | biome: human gut; feature: human-associated habitat; material: faeces | place: Denmark | collected 2008/2010 | reverse complement strand
AATGGCCGTTCCCAAACCAATCATATATTTCCCTTCTTTAATTGTGAAAGTAACTGTGTTAAATCATGTTTAGTATAGCAACTACATCGAAATAAATCAATTCACATATCATGCAACTAAATGAACACAAAAAGCCTCTATCCACTTAAGGATAGAGGCTTTATGCAGATTTATAGCGTTTGAGAGAGAAGATTATGAGAGTTCCGCTTTGGAGAGAGAATGTGTTTGTATATAAAGCGGACTGACATATGATGAGTCGCTATCACCTCATCGACTTTAGTGTACACCCGATTCTATAGAATAACAAATTCACCTTTGTAACATCTACTATGCACGAAAATTATTGTTAACTTATAATACAGCAATTAATGTGCTATCACCCTTCTTCGTCGGCAGGTAGTCGCACTATATCTGCACTTTGATTGATCTCATCAAAGCAAGGACAGTCTTTACCGTGATCGTTGATAAGGCCGCTAGCTTGGAGATGCGAATAGATGGTAACAGGTCCCACAAACTTGAAGCCTCGCTTCTTTAGGTCTTTGCTAATGCGCGTAGATAGGCCGTTCTTAGCGGGTACCTGTCCTTCAGGATGCTTGTCATAGATAATGGTCTTGTTATCTGTGAAAGCCCAAATATAATTGCAGAACGAACCAAATTCAGATTGAATACGTTTAAAAGCGGAAGCATTGTTTATAATTGCTGCGATTTTAGGACGAGATTTGAGCATCCCCTCGATTTGTATAATCCGGTCGATGTCGCTTTCACCATAAGAAGAGACTGCCTCAATATCAAAGTTATCAAAGCAGCCTCGAATAATGTCACGTTTATTTAAAATAGTAAGCCAGCTAAGGCCACATTGGAGGCTTTCAAGACAAAGATGTTCAAATTGAAGCCTATCATCATGAATTGGTCGGCCCCACTCATGATCGTGATACGCCTGATACAAAGGTGTCGTCGGCCATTCACAAGTAATCTTATTCATTATACACCCCCATGGGCCCATACGAGAACGTCATACATGAGCGCCACCACGAGGCCCATCACAAGATGTCCGCCTACGTAAAATGGCACGAGATAATAGATGAATAACAATAGAGAATGCAAGGCTTTGCGGAGCCATACAATCGGTGTAGACGTACCGCCACCTACCTTGCCATCGAGCCAATTATGGACGATGTAAATCGGCGTACCCAAACGATGAATCCAATCTGGCACGCGCACTCTAGGGTTTAAGCCAGGGCAATAGAAAATCACTAGCGGTAAAGCCACCGCATCAAGGATGAGCAAGACGGTTAACATCAAAGCAAACCAATCAACTTCGCCTTCCCACGTGAGAGGATGTGCTACAAAACGAGCGCCCCACAAATAGGCTTTGTATACGATATACGGTTCTAATAGCCATAATAAGGGCTTCACTACACTCATGGGACTACCTACGCCAAACACAAAATAATAAAAACTACGCATCTGCGTAGTCGTTTCAGATATACAACGTTCCGATCGCATCGATTTAACTATAAGAACTACAGATATTTTTAGGCCCAAAGGTGAGTCTAAAAACATCAATTCACACACACGATTTTTAGTCCTTTTATACATCGATTTCTATACTATTATTATATCAGATTTTGGCTTTTTTGTGGGGTTAAAATTCACAAAATTTTACTAAAATATACAATTTATAGTAGTTATCAACCAAAGAACCCACTATATAAGCCATTCCACACTAATGGTTCATATATGCTTATTTTTTATCAAATTTATGACTTATTTTGATAAATCCCTTAAAAAAATGCGGCATACAAAGTAACATAAAAACCAAAATAAAGAACTAAGAATTCGCATCAATACTATGTGGCATTTTATACTCATGCCCTATGTTATTATAAATACAGGTAGTAAATACCGTCTCACTTTCTCCTTTTGAAATAATATAGCAACAAAAGAGGCAGTCCTTGGGGACTGCCTCTTTTGTATTCTAAAATCGTTTAGCTATTTGCAGTGCTAAGCTTTCTTGTCATTCTCTATTTGCTTACTATTTTTTACTGCTTTTACATCTTTTGGAATATTCTCTTGTTTTGCTTTTGTATCTCCTTTAGTTGTATTCGTCTTAGAACTTATTTTAATTGTCTTCTTACGCAATGTTGCAACATTACCAAAGTCGGAAAATTCTAAAGTATTACGCAGTTGGATATGCGAATATGGTGCGGTGCCATCTATATAGTACAATAAGATATTATAGGTATACTTATCATCTCTTAAAAAACGATAAATGCGTGACTTATCACTTGCTTGATAGTTGTCTACTAAATAACTTGGAATACCATTATTCCAAACAGAAGCGGCTTGAATAACTGCTGTATCAGACAATGGCTGGGCCGCATTGAATACCTCAACGGATTTTCTAAAAGAATTATAATTATATATATCCTCTACTTTTACAGGTTTCCTAATTACAATCATTTTCATAGAAGGCCCTATATACTCTCTCACCTCAGATAAATCTTTGGGTAATGTTTTTTGAGCTTTCAGCATCATCCCTTTAGGAATACGATACGTAAAATTATCCCACCTAATTGTTTCACTATAATTATCTAATTCATCCAAAGAATGAATAGACGGGATGACGTAGTTACTCATCACCCGCTCCAGTTTCTCAGTAATAGGTTGGTCCTTATAGCTAAGACCGAGTAAATATTGCCTATTCGGCTGATTATCAAGACTCACAATAGCCGCCATTAGTGGTGCATTCTGATTAAATAGGGTATCGCTAATCACCCAATGAGCCTTTGCCAATCCAGGATACTGAAAAGCGCCATTTTTGTCTTTCTTTATCTGCTCTGATTTGATGGAATCATTCTTATCAGAACCTATAAAGAAAATTACAGATGGATCTCCTAACGAACTTACATACTCTTTTTTATCAAGGTTCTCTTTATAGTAACCCACAACAAAATTGGCAGGAACAGTAACTCGAATATTATTATCTTGATTATGTAATAATACTACAGCGGATTGATTCATTCTTAAATCAATTCGTTCATAAGCCCGTTGTAAAGCAATATCCATCTTATCTTTAGTAGACTTACCATCAGACACCATCTTTTCAGCCTCGGCTTTTAATCTAGCCTTTTCTTTGATGGCTGCACTAGGGTTGATATTACTAAGATGACCTGTTACATAAGTTTCATACGCATTAGCAGCAATGCTGCTATCTGCTCCTGGTACCGCTGGTTGGCCTTCGGGCACCGTAATATGCACTGCACTTGCACTCATGGTGAAAGCCGCTATCACCGTCATTAATAGTAAACTTTTACGCAACATAAAAAACCTCTCTCTACGTTTAGAATATAAATAAGCACAACCGCATTAGCATAAGTATACTATGCTAATGCGGTTGTGCCTATTATTTATAATTTTATATTTTAGGATGTATGAGGTTTATCTCTATTTAACATTAACAAAGACACACTAGCCCTCTATAGCCTCAACTACTTCGCCGATGTACATATAGTGCGGTTCCCAGCGATCTTTGCCAGCTTGGGTGTACACGGATGGATTAGCTGCATAATATTCCTTTACGCTATCTGCCAAATGAGCTTCATCAAATTGGTGTTCATATAATTTTTTACATACAAATGTTAAATCTGCTTCTTTGAAGGTCACACCATTTCCTGCCACTACTGGTGTTAGCCCAGAGTTAGCTACCTTATCTTCATTGCGACCAGAATGAGAACCTAAATAGCCAAGCGCCTTGCGATGGCTTTCAGGGAAGAAACTAACTGTAAAGGTATCGTATTTCGCCATAAATTCTTGTGTATAACGAGCTGGATGGATGTACACGGTCACCGTGGAAATATCGCCTCCATTAGGGCCCCATACGTTGCCCATACTGCCCCAGCTAACTGTACACGTATTAAAATCATCAAGCGTACCAGCCGTAACAAGAGCCCAACGTTCCTCAAACATGGTAAATGCCTTATAATCCTTCGCTTCAAATGGTTTCATAGTAACCTCCGCACATAGAATTTAATTAACAACAACCTCATCAAAATGTTCTTTATATACTTCATAATACACCGCATCAGCGATATCGTAAAACTCTTTATTTAGAGAATCTTTCACAACGGGTCTGCGCAAAAAGGCACCTCGATCGATAGGCCAAGGCATTCCGTCAAAACCAAAGCGACTGATTTCCTCTTCATCGCGCATAATCCCGGGATTAGACCACATATCTTCATTCATAGTCGCATCCGTATCCACATCAGTATTACTCGTTGCTGATCCTTGCTGTTGCGCCCGATAAACCTTACTAGCTGCGGAATTACTACTATCATAGGTGAAAGTCATGTCCTTAACGGTAATCACTTTCTCATTATTCCACTGATACGCTTTATATACCGTCGCCTTAATCGTATAAATAGGCGGCTCAAACCCGATGACCTTTATCGTATTCACGTCAATATAGGACGCGCCACGCTCGTCTACATTAGGAATATTTGACACAAACTGAGATACCTGCTTAAACTGCGGCTGAGACGTGAGCTCCTCAATTGTGATTGCTTGGGCTGGGATGGTGAAAGCTAGCATAAGCCCTAGCATCATTAAAAATCGATGTAACATATATCCTCTCATCTTTCTAAACATTTACAAAATAAATAAACACAACCTTATAAGCATAAGTATACTATGCAAATAAGGTCGTGCCTATTATTAATAATTTTATATTTATCTCAACTTGACGATATATCTTTACAAAATAAAACTTAAAACACCTTCAAAAGGGCATAGGTAATAAAAGGCGATCTTATCCACTATCAAAGATCGTCTTTTAATTTTAGATACCATAAACTGCCATACTAACCAAACCAGAATTACGCTACTCTCAAACACCTGTGTAAGTAGGCATTCTAAAGTTTAAGTTTTAGAGATTTACAGAATTACACTACTCTCAAACCGCTTGATGATAACTAACAATTATCTTCGCATTTTAGAGATTTACAAAATTACACTACTCTCAAACTTACACAACTTGAAAAGTGAATTTAGATATGTTTTAGAGGTTTACAGAATTACACTACTCTCAAACTGGAAGTAAACGCTGGCGAAGTAAAATATAGTTTTAGAGGTTTACAGAATTACACTACTCTCAAACAAGTGCCTATCGTGATTGATAAGGACGGCAGTTTTAGAGGTTTACAGAATTACACTACTCTCAAACCCAAATACACCACTACCAATAAGGGCTTGTGTTTTAGAGGTTTACAGAATTACACTACTCTCAAACTAAATAGCCTTTCTCCCATGCTCTGAAGAAGTTTTAGAGGTTTACAGAATTACACTACTCTCAAACTCGTTGTTGCTCTTGAGCTCGTTCCACTGCGTTTTAGAGGTTTACAGAATTACACTACTCTCAAACAGCATCTTGTCGGTAACAATGTTATCGTCAGTTTTAGAGGTTTACAGAATTACACTACTCTCAAACCTATGTGTGCCACGCAATTATCATGTGTTAGTTTTAGAGGTTTACAGAATTACACTACTCTCAAACAATGTTTCAGGGTTCATGATGAACACACCAGTTTTAGAGGTTTACAGAATTACACTACTCTCAAACGCAATCTTTGCTGTTGCATATAGTACTCGTGTTTTAGAGGTTTACAGAATTACACTACTCTCAAACATAAACTTAGGTATCCTGTTTCACGTTTCTGTTTTAGAGGTTTACAGAATTACACTACTCTCAAACTTTGGAATATTCGGAGATTTATCTTTAATAGTTTTAGAGGTTTACAGAATTACACTACTCTCAAACGATGTTCACTCATTACTAGCCATCAGCTCCGTTTTAGAGGTTTACAGAATTACACTACTCTCAAAAAAAAGGCGATAGCGTGGCGTTCCTTAACTAGTTTTAGAGGTTTACAGAATTACACTACTCTCAAACTGTCTTTCATGCCTACTAATACCTATGCAGGTTTTAGAGGTTTACAGAATTACACTACTCTCAAACGATGCTTTGTTTAAGCCTTTTAGGCTATCAGTTTTAGAGGTTTACAGAATTACACTACTCTCAAACCCAATACATAGAGCCAAGACTCAGCCTTCTGTTTTAGAGGTTTACAGAATTACACTACTCTCAAACCATAGAGCTTATCTAAATCAAATGTATAAGGTTTTAGAGGTTTACAGAATTACACTACTCTCAAACAGGTGAAAATTCCTAAAGGGCACACATTGCGTTTTAGAGGTTTACAGAATTACACTACTCTCAAACATAACGTAAGAACTATTAGACACAGAATGAGTTTTAGAGGTTTACAGAATTACACTACTCTCAAACATGGCAACAGTAATGGACTTTGTAACACCTGTTTTAGAGGTTTACAGAATTACACTACTCTCAAACATACAAGTGGTTTAGCGGCTAGTGATATACGTTTTAGAGGTTTACAGAATTACACTACTCTCAAACAAATCCTCTGATGTATATGTAGTAAATACCGTTTTAGAGGTTTACAGAATTACACTACTCTCAAACAGTACTTCTAAATAAAGCAAACGACCACCAGTTTTAGAGGTTTACAGAATTACACTACTCTCAAACTAGGCAGCTGATTCATAGACGTCCGATAGTGTTTTAGAGGTTTACAGAATTACACTACTCTCAAACAAAAGCTATGCTTGAAGCCTTCGGAATGGAGTTTTAGAGGTTTACAGAATTACACTACTCTCAAACCTGTCTTTCAAAGTGTCAACCCATAACCAAGTTTTAGAGGTTTACAGAATTACACTACTCTCAAACAAACTGTTTAATATCCTCGCTTTCGTAGTGGTTTTAGAGGTTTACAGAATTACACTACTCTCAAACTAGGTAAATGATATGCAGTTACTTATAGACGTTTTAGAGGTTTACAGAATTACACTACTCTCAAACCAATGGGCGGAAATGTAGTACCAGCGGCAGGTTTTAGAGGTTTACAGAATTACACTACTCTCAAACGGTCTGTTGAAGAAAGCTACTAAGCAATTAGTTTTAGAGGTTTACAGAATTACACTACTCTCAAACTTCAACGAATGATTACACGTAGACTCAACAGTTTTAGAGGTTTACAGAATTACACTACTCTCAAACGGTAGACTAGCTATAAATGCATCAGCACCTGTTTTAGAGGTTTACAGAATTACACTACTCTCAAACTCGCTCGGTGTTAAAACCTCACAAAGCACGGTTTTAGAGGTTTACAGAATTACACTACTCTCAAACATGTGTTCCCTCCGATGTGATCACTGTTGTGTTTTAGAGGTTTACAGAATTACACTACTCTCAAACAGATTTGAATTCGTTTGGTCGAATACCGTTGTTTTAGAGGTTTACAGAATTACACTACTCTCAAACATGGCTTGCGTTTCTTTTTATTTATTTTCTGTTTTAGAGGTTTACAGAATTACACTACTCTCAAACAAAATAGGTTCACCCCATAGCTGTTCCAATGTTTTAGAGGTTTACAGAATTACACTACTCTCAAACAATGTAAGCCCTGCCTGGTTACTTGGGTATGTTTTAGAGGTTTACAGAATTACACTACTCTCAAACTGAAATCTGCATAATGTTCATGACCTCATTGTTTTAGAGGTTTACAGAATTACACTACTCTCAAACCAGAGTCTCAATGTACGTTTATTCCTGTGGGTTTTAGAGGTTTACAGAATTACACTACTCTCAAACTTATATTATCGGTGCTATTGTGCTCCTCTCGTTTTAGAGGTTTACAGAATTACACTACTCTCAAACAAGTCTTGTGTAGAAGAAATGTTATGGATTGTTTTAGAGGTTTACAGAATTACACTACTCTCAAACCCCAAATTAAATTTGAGGCTCAAGAGTAACTCGGGCTACCACCAGGTGTAATTCTGCATGCTCTTTAAATAACACAGAAATCATTATCTAAAATATACCCATTTATAAGGCTTTTATCAAGATTTTCTTTATTTAAAGATCCTGTTGTTAAGCAAACTAAACGTAATTGCCGACTCAGTATATTTTGATAAAATACGTTAAGCTCATCATCATTTAAAACTAAATCTAAATTAACCACAATATATAACATGGGAGATAATAATGTATCTACTACTTCTATATAGGACATTAGATCCATAATATCTCCTTTACGATTAAACTCAAAATTAAAACTTCCTAATTTAATAAGTTCAGCAGTCCCAATTTCAAGTTTATGTTGAATCGATAAAGGATATCCAAATTCTAAAGAGTAGTAAAACGCATGTAGTCGATTAACAATATCGGCTACCTCTTCTGTCATTAATAAAGCTTCTTTAGATAACTGGTTTTGTAATTTAGTTAATAAAGTTTTACTATTTACATCTACATATAACGGATTCAATATTATATGACTATATTTATCTATACTGAAAGCTTTATCATTGTCATTTAAGATCCACGGCCCTTCGCCACCATCACACTGTATATCAAGCTCTGTAACCATGCGTCGAAATACTTTACAATCTTCAAAGGATATCACCGTTACCTTATCATGGGATATTTCAAAATCCAATATAGAATCTTGATACATCAATTTCATATCATGAGCACCCTCTCAGTTGAATCTATAACTTCACTTTGCTTATCTCCAACTACAATTTCCATTCTTGAAAACTGCTTTTCTGTGATAGTTAACATAAATAAGCTACCACTAGGCGGCTTATTTTTGCGTACATGTTCCATGATGAGATTGGCACTAGATGTATTTAGAACTAACTTTGAATATACAGACTCTTGTAACATAAGAAAGCCAGATACAATTAAATACTTTCTAAAATTCCTATATTCTTTTCGATCTTCCGAAGTTAATGTCGGCAAGTCAAACATCACTAGTATTCTCATAAATCTATAGCTCATATTCTATAAACCTAATCTGATTAGCATCTTGAGTACGCAATGCATCAAATACACTTTTACAATAAATCCTAATTGCTGCACTAAAGGTTTGAACGGTATCATTTATTTTTACATCTTCAGATAAGAGTTCTATAAGTGAACGCTTTACATTGCGGTCAAATTCTGTAGGTCTTGACTTGATAACTACTGCATCAACAAACCCACGCAACGGCTCCATTAAATCAGATCCTAGATTATACGGATTAAATTGATTACAGTGATTTAGCCCTAACTGAGTAATATATCCTAAGGATAAAATCTCTCGATTTACTGCTGAAAGTAATATGGCATATCCATAATTGAGGGCTGTATTAATAGGATTATCTTGTTCTCGAGAAAATGATTTTCCAAACAAAGCATTGAAATATACCTTTGCAGCATGCCCTTCACGTTGAGTTTCATCGTTTAAAGTCAACTCATTTAGGTATTGATATAGCAACTCTGCCTCAGCTAACTCTTGATACTGCAGTAAGTCGGCTTGATTCATAATTTTATGCCGTACAATTTCAGTCCAAATATAAGCTTGCAAATCTTTCGACCACTCAGCCTGCTCCCGACAGCGTTTACTACAATTATGACTACCGTGTAAGGGAAGAACCTCACTAGCCGGATTACGTTTCTCATCACAAAAGACAATAGCTACCTTCTTTTTAATCAACTCATTTAGGAGTACGGCGGTGAGACTCACCGCCGTAGATTCAATAATCAACATATAGATTTCATCAATATATACTTTAGTCGTTTCAAAGTCTTTGCGAATAATCATGTAATTCATTTTAAAATCTAACTTAGAACGACTACCTATGACTACTGTACGCCAACTCATAATAACCCCTAATACTAACTCCCACATTTTAAACTATAGTGATTTCATTAGAATATAGACCAGTAATAGATTGATTTATAATTTTAAATTCATCTAAAGTATGAATTTTAACCCCAATTGTCGAGCGAGAAGCCGTTATCCCTAAAGGTTTTACATCAAATGTAGTTTTACTATTAGTAAGTAAATTCAATACTTCAAGCAGATATATACTTTGCTCCTCTAATGTCATTTTCGTAAATTTACTACGTCCTACTGTAGATAGCTCATCTACTTTATTCCCCTTCATTTTCATATATAAAGGGGTACGCAATTTACTCATGAGATAATCATATACAATAAGTCCATCGTTATCCGTAATAGAAACTATCTCTGTAGAGCTCTCACTGTATATGCGTGTTGTTACAGTAGATGCTTTAAGCGCCTTATTGTCTTTACGTAGCAAATCAAACTTCTCAAGCACCTTAATATACACAGCGATATTTGTAGGTACTACTACTTCTACTGCATTATCAATATAGATTTTGCTATTAGTCTTCCCTCCCAAATAGTAATAGAACCCATTAACCTTAACAAGTTGATTAATACATAGCTTTCTATAAATAATAGAAATATTTTTCGCATCTGGAGTGATAGAGGCTACATAATCAATCAAATCTTGATCTGTTATATTTCGATTTGTTAAATAAATCGGTAGTGGCACAATCTCTTTAACAACTTCTCCCTTTTTACCAATATATTGAACAATAATAGAATAGGCATTCTTAATTTTTGTCATGCCACCATATTTAGTTACATCTGCAAATACACTGGATTTTGTTTTCATGCCAATATAAGCTCCATCATTAGCCTTCGCTGCGACAGTGGCTTTATATACAGTTGCATCAGCTAAGGCACCAGATTGTTCTAGCAATCGTTTTGTAACACGAACATCATTGCTATCCATCATTTTCTTAACGATGTCCATACTTGTTTTTATATCCCAAGCTTTACCATCTTTAGCATTAGTGCATTTCACGTCATAGTTAAACATCTTTGCTAAGTTGTATGTACGATTAGCACCATTCTTTTTGAAGAATGCACGGAAGTTACGTGTGAATTTTTCATGGTACACATTGCCTACTACAATATTTAAATATGCATCTTTAGCGTGGTGATGGTGGTTCAATGAGCGAACCTTGATAAAGTTATTATCATGACGGAAGTCTGTTACATTTTCAGCCTTTACAAAGACTACATCAACACCTGGGTAAAGACGACGCAGTAATGTTGTGGCTGCCTTAACTGATTGATTAGTTTCAACTAATTGACGAGCAATAAAACCACTTAAATCATCTTCTGTAAGAGGTACAATACGTGTAAGACGTTCATATTTTCGCTCACTAATAAGGCCTTGATGTTTCAAGAATGACCAGAATACCTTTTGGTTAGTTTGAATCGTATTGTCTATTGGATACGTATCCGACTTTTTAGCATTCGCAGTACGCTCACATAATACTAAATTATCAAAGCTATCATCTTTTGTAAGACTGCGAGGATAAATATGATCAATATCATAGTTATCTGTATTTAATAAATTTAAATCTATAATATTCCCTGTGTAAGCACAACGGCCCATTTGTGTGTAGTACAAATAGAGTTTTTTACTTCTCAACGCCGCATCATCATAGTTAGCTAGACCTAATTTCAGACCGTCAAACTCTGTGTCCTTTAGCCCACTTAATAAGGCTTCATCTTTTTTAATCGCCGCATATAAATCAGATAATCGTTTTTGACGAGAGTCTTTTTTCTTTTTCTCTGCTTTATTAGACCGCGTTACTTCTACAAAGATACGAGATGGCAGTGCTTTTTTAATATGAATAACCTCATCAACGATACGCAAAGCTTGCCATACCGCACGTTTAACAGCAGATGAAAGCCCTAATTCATCAATAATATCATGAGGATCTACTACTTGCCCCCTAGTCAATTCGTCATTTAGCTCTTGAATACGTTCCATAAAGGAGAATTTATCTCCTAATAGTTCCATCAAGTTATAGCTAAAATTGCGCATCAATTTAATTATTGTTTTAGGGGTACCATCACCAGCTTTATCACAGCCCTCAATACCATTCAGTAGTTTTTTAGAGAGACGGCCCCAATCTCGATATCTTAATTTTGAAAGCTTTTTGATAGCTTCATTATCAAGGCGTGAAGCAAATTTATTACGCAATGTTTCTCGCAACATTTTTTTACTTTCACCAAAGATAGTAATATCCATAATGATGTCTTCAGCCATAGATCTATCAAAATCAATCCCTAAAATACGAACCATATCCCGATAGGAAGTCAGATCATTTTTAATTTCCCCATCAAGGCCTGTAATATCCGGTTTATGCTTCTTAGGGATATAATTATTATCCTTCAAGAACTGTTCTATACGATTTTTAGTCATCTTCTTATGGTCTTGCTTAAATACAGCTTCAATAAGATGTTCTTTTACCGGCGTCTCTAATGGTTTGCCATCAATACGTATATTATTTAGCTCATTAAGCAACATGAACTCACTATATAAAAGAGAGGATTTAGGCAACACATCTTCACCTAAAAGGTATGTACATTTATTAGTAAGATTCTTGATAAAAGCTGCTGCTGATTTTTCTCGATCAATCTTATCATCAAAATTCCATGGTGTGACACGGCCACTAGCTTTACGAACAGCCCATGCAAAACCACCATTATTTACGTTATGATAAGTATTTAAAGGACCTACATAATATGGGATACGGAACTCAAGCATTTTAATGAGCTTTTCTGCTACAGAATAACCGTCTGCCACTTCATTTAAGAATGGGAATTTAGATTTGCATGTATCAAGAATAGTTTTAAGTTCTTCCAAATGTAATTGATACGGAATAACACCATTATCTTTAATCCGTTGCAATGGCAATAACGTTTGTAATTCAATTTCACTAAGGATATATGCTTTATCCTTAGAGTCTGGCAAGCCTTCAACTATCTTCTTAGTGTACTTATAAAAATCTTCGCGGTTACAACTCGTTTCCTCTTTACGACCTTGTTTAATATAGTGTACATAGTTATGTAAACCTTTTTCATCAGCCTTGAACATCGCATTATAAATACTTCTATCAGTCTTTAATAAAGATTTCAGTATAACTAAATCCTCTTTATGCTTGTTGAAAGCTTTTATCTTAGATTCAGAAATAGTAAGACCTGGTTCCTTGATGGACATCAAAATAATAGCATCATATACAGATTTACAATCATCAATAATATGAATCTCATCACCCCATGCTTTAGCTAGTTCATCACGTTTATCGTCATATGTATCCCCTGTTATTTGAAGCTTTTTAAGGTCATCGTCTAACTCCTCTACAGAGCCGAACAAGTCTGTAAGTCTAGCAGATAAACCTAGCACTAAATTAGCAAATGCTTTCAGTCTTTTTTTATCCTCTTTGACCTGTTCTTTTTGAATTTTACTTGAAGAATCTTCTGTATCAGTAGTTATATATGTGTCAACTAGACGTTCAATAGCCTTTGCTTTATCAGATTTTGTTTTACCCGTCTCCATAAGAATCTGACCTATAGAGCTAATGGCAGAATTACAGTCAAAGCAATTAAATGTAATATTCTCTAAAGCTTGCTTAAGAACATCATCAAGTGTTGAAGCATTGGAATCAAATGTAGCACCTTCATAAAGGAAGTTACCACGATATTTTAAGATATGATGTACCGCTAAAAATAGCTTGCGAATATCATCAGTACCAGATTTCATCAATTCCGCACGCAAGTGATAAATAGTAGGATACTCTTTAAAGTAATCTTGATCTGTATAGTTTTTATCGATAAATAAAATATGTTTGGAGCTATGACTAGTGGTTTTATCCTCATAGTGATGTTTACTTTCATGAAGACGTATAAAGAATGTTGGATCCACCTGCGCCATAGCATCAGCAAATAATTCTTCTAATAATTTTAATCGTAATTTACGGCGCTCCAAACGACGGCGTATAGAACGGAAACTACGACGTCCTACAGCGGATTCACCTTCATCAAACAAACGACTGCCCCACATTTTATGAGATCTGAATTTTAATAACTCATACAACTTATTCGTTACTGCCCAACCGACAGAGCTTGTACCAATATCTAGTCCTACAAAATAATCCTTAATCGGATATTCTTTCAAATGACTTGAAATGAGTTGTTTCGATGTTTGCATTTCCATAAGACCTCTCCTTCGGAAATTAATAATTGACATTCATCAAATGCTTAACTATACTATAAGTAATCCAATTAGTTTTGGAGGTTTACAGAATTACATTACGAGTTCAAATACAAATTTATTTACAATGCCTTCGGGCCGCCTGACGTAGGGCACCTACTCTCAATTCTTCGGAATTGAGATTTTTTATTGCCAAAATTTACTATTTAAACGGCACATATAATCTATAAGTCGCCAATCACCGTATAATTACCTTCATTTTAGCATAAAACAATAAATAAATTCATTAATTTTTCATAAAACTTATAGTTATACAGATATATCTCATTTTGACGATATATATCTTTACCCCTATAATATAAGTAGATAATCAGACGAGTCGCAACGTCAGGCTCATCTCTAATAACATATAAACATGTAGAAATGGCCTTTTCGTTTTATACTAATCTCCAGATTAGTGGAAATGAAAGGCTATTTGTCTTTTGTAAGACAACTAAAAAACCGAGTTACTAATCTAATAGTAGCTCGGTTTTTTAGTTAATTTAACATTTGCTAGAATACTAATAATTTATCAATGGAATGCTTAAAACAGAATACCATAAAACTTAAAAACAAAATTTCTTATTGAGCTAATATATTAATCCATCCCATATACCACTGATTAAAGCTTAGATCCGTATCAAATTTCTTTTTATGGCTATAATCTATACGCCACTGCGTTTTTTTTCGTAAACTTTCAGAATTATCAAAGCTGACATACTCGACCATATCGCGCAATTGTTTATGTTTATACAGAGATTTGCTTTCATCATAATCAATGCGATAACTATAATAATATTCAGAATCCTTTGTAAAATGGCGTAAAAAAGACTCGCCATTATGTTTATATCGATCAATTAAGAATCCTGGAAGACCATTATTCCAAACTGTTGCATACTGTGTAGGAGCCTCAAGGTCACCATATTTATTCAAAAAGGTAAAAATTTGTTTTTTTGCTAAGCTTTTATCAACAATATTAGGATCTATTCGAAAGCGCAATACACGAATTTTAACCCCTACATCTTCATAAGTACGAACCTCATATTTATTATCTTCCATAGCTTCGCTCACCAGCTTAGCCTTTTTAGGAATACGATAGCTGAAATTGTCCCAATGCTTAACATGACTATAATTATCTAGCCCAGACAAAGGCTCAATAGATGGAATAATATAATTACTCATTACTACTTCAGCAAATTTATCTTGGTATGGATCCTTCACATCGCCGCCACCAAGATACGTAATACCATATGTCGTTTTTGTCTTACTTGGCGTAAACTCCGTATACATCACATGTGTCTTACCTTTAAAAATTTTCCAAGATGCATTCTCTAACCCTGGATATGTATATATTCCCTCATTCTGTATATATTTATTAATCTTCTTACCATGTGGTGGCCCTACCAATAAAATGCCTGTATAACCATGAACAGCAAATAAAAGCCCATCACTCGATTTAGATTCAACCGTATCTCCACGCAAGCTAATATTTGGCACAGATAAACGAATATTATTTTTTCCTTCATGAAGTAAGATAACAGTAGATTCTGAGAATTCCCCTAGCTTAACAGCTTGAGCCAATCCAGTTTTCTCCTTAAAAACCTTTTCTATCGCAGTCTTGGGTTTCTCCACATTTTTCTGTACTTTAGCGCTAAATATCTCCGCCTCTTGTATTGCCTTTTCATTAATATGGGAATAATTTTCGTAAGCATTAGCAGGAATACTCGCATCCGTACCTGGAACGGGTGGTTGCCACTTTGGCACTTCAATCTGTACAGCGTTGACATTCATGGTGAAAGTAGCCGCTAATGCCATCATGATTATACTTTTACGTAACATAAAACCCTCTTAAAATTTACAAACTAAATACACACAACTGTATTACATTTTCGTATTATATTTTCGTATTACATTCTTTCTTGACTTTGAATGCGGATTACCTTATTTCTCAATGTTTCAACATTTGCAAAGTCAGAATATTCTACCGTATTGCGTAACTGAATATGAGAATATGGTATAGCTCCATCAGTATAAACTAGACTCATAATATATACATTCTTGTCATCGTATAAGAATCGATGCATTATAGATTTTTTTGCTGGTTGATAATTATCTACTAAAAGACTAGGAATACCATTATTCCAAACAGATGCTGCCTGAATAGGCGCATCACCTATTATCTGGCGCTCTGGTTTTACTTCTACAAGTTCGTTTAAAAAGGAATACATGTATTTATCTTTTACTTTTACTGGTTTCTTGGCCACAACAAATCGTATACCCGCTCCACGATAGTCCCTTATTTCAGTAGAGTCCTTTAGCGATTTCTGTGCTATTAGTTTAAGCCCTTTAGGAATACGATACATAAGATTATCCCAGTTGATGCTTTCACTATACTGATCCATATCATCTAAAGAGTGAATCGATGGAATCACATAATTACTCATAACGCGCTCAAGCTTGTCGGTAAGGGGCTGATTTTTGTAGCTAAGCCCTATTATATATTCTTGATTTGGCTGATTATCTAAACCAACTACGGCAACCATAGCAGGCGTATTTTCGCCAAAAGACTCTGTTTCAATAGCCCATTTACCATGTGTGATACCGGGATATATGAACTCCCCTTTTCGGTCCGTTTTTAGTTTGCCTAATGCATCATCATAATTCTGTTTCGTACCGATGGCAAAAAATACGGAATGTTCTCTTACAATAGATAAACGTTCACCATCACTGAGTTTTGGATAGTATTTACTTGCTAATAGTAGTCCAGGAACAGAGGCTCGGATGTTAGTACGATCATCATGCAATAAAACAACTGCAGACTCATTAACAAGTAAATCTATCAGCTTTTTAGAATTACTTGCTACCTGATTAGCTTCATCTCGTGTTAGTCCCCAGTCGGTTATAAACATTTCCCTATCCTTTTCAGATTTAGAATCTAACTTTATAACATCACTAGTTCCTATATTACTCAAGCTACCGGCCCGATAATTCTCATATACATTGGCAGGAATACTCGCATCAGCACCTGGCATAGGTGGCTGTCCGGCTGGGACTTCGATCTGCACAGCGCTTACATTCATGGTGAAAGCAGCCGTTAATACCATCACGATTATACTTTTACGTAACATAAAACTCTCTCTTCTTTTCTTCTCTCACATTTACAACATAAATAAGCACAACCTTATTAGCATAAGTATACTATGCAAACAAGGTCGTGCCTATTATTTATCATTTTATATTTAAGTGTTTATTCTATTCATCTGAATCAGATATGTAAAACATTTAAATGAATAAAGATCGAAAATAAAATATGTAATGAAATATGTAATATATAAAGTAAGGAGTTAATGCAAGCAACGTTCCAATGGCGATAATAATATATATCAAAAGACATAATGCTAGTAGAACCACTAGACTATTAATGATGACTTTATAAATCAGTGCCTGCTCTTTCTTAGATTGTATCCACGCTTTTGTCCTATAATATATTTGGGGTTTATCAAAGGCTAGTGGTAATCGTTTACACCATAGAACAAGCCAAGGAATAAAGAGTATATTACCAAAGAGAAAAATCATTTCTAAGTCATAACTCCCTAAGGGGTATAAGTACGGCGTTAAGTCAGGTTTCTGTAAGCTATGAATAATCGCCTCTATGGAGCCTATCCATAGAGAAACGAGCAAATACTTAACGTAAAGCACTAGTATAATTTTAAAAATGTATTTAAATGTACTCATTTGCTATTCTCTATCTAATCATATACATAGTAAAAGTAACTTAATAGCATAAGTATACTATGCAAATAAGACTGTGCCTATTATCTATTATCTATTTATATTTTAAATTGTGTAGGAGTTTTCTCTAATTAGTATATATAAGGTTTATCTTAATTTGACGATATATATCTTTATCCTTATAATATAAGTAGATAGTCAGACGAGTCGTAACGTCAGGCGCATCTCAAAAAAAGTAAAACATTAGGAAATGGCCTTTCAGTTATCTAGTCACACTAGGCAACGGAGGGCTATTTACTTTTTGTAAAGCAAATATACGAATAAACTAATAAAAGCCAAGCTATTTCTAAATATGAATAGCTTGGCTTTTGCATTGTGTAAATAAGTTAAGAGCGTATCAGAAACAAAATATACTTGTTCAAAAGCTTTCAAAAGCTAACGAAATATCAATCCAAGAATCATAAGCAGAGGCAGAACTAACATACCACCAGCAAAAATAAAACAAGCTAAAACAACCATAGTGCCATACGTTATTAGACATAACTTTATTAAAAAATCTATACAACTATATATACACATACCCACGGTAGATTGTTCTTTTAAAGAAATGAACCATGCTTTCACTCTATAATACATTTTCGGTTTATCAAACACAGGATATAGTTTCTCATACCACAAAATAAGCCACGGCAAAACCCAAATATTTCCAAAGCAAAATATCAATACAGGAAGATAATCTCTTAATGGATATGCTTCTAATACATATCGATCGTACAGTAATGTATAAATCCCCCAAATAGAGGCTCCCCAAATAAGCAAAAGTATAAGCTTTAACAAGAGGCCTAAAATAAGTTTAATCATCAATCTAAGTCTATCCTCGATTCTGACCATTCTAATACTATCCATAATTTATTATGTCTCATCGTCATAAGCTATACCATATACTTTTTGATAGAGCAAATTAGGCAATTTATATTTTTCATCACCAAAATCAGCAGGTAGAATCATAGCATTTAGATTTTCTTTATATACACGTTGTTGACGAATCTGTCCATCATTATAATAGGTACCGCCATCATTAACAGTTCCAGTGATTCCTGAGTTTCCTTGTTTTGCACGCCAAATAGAGATATATGGCGTCTTATCACCTTGTTTTAAACTTTTATCATGAGCATTAATCAAATGGCGCAAAGAACGATCCATTTGGTAATCGTATTGTACTGAAAGTCCTTGAATCATATTAGCAGCAGGCATAGAAACATAAATGCTGGCTTCGATACGACGATGACCATTCAGTGCCGTTACAGACTTAACAGATGAAAGGTCCAAATATTTTCCATCCCCTCGTCCAGAGTCAGCACTCGAATCGATATGCTCAAATCGCTCTGCGTTTAATAAGTCAGCCTGTGCTACGGCTTGACCTTTCATAGGCAATACGAGGCAGGCTAATAACCATAGTGAAAGTAAATATATGCGTTTCATCGTCCACCTCACTGTACCACAATATCATCAAAATGCTGTTGATAGGCAGCTATAAACATAGCCTCTGCTATATAATACATAATGGTATTATTTCGCTTGAGTGGGAACTTGCGCATATCATTTCGATACTGCATTTGCTGTGCTGCCCCATCGAATGAATATTTTGCCACAGCTACGTCCACTAGAGATAAGCCAGATTTACTTTCACTAGCCTCAATCAAAGCCAACGTAGATGGGCTAGGATTCATCATATGAGACGAATGGATTAAGGTAGCTAGAGAATAGTTTGTATCATAATCCACGGTGAGCTGTCTCTCATCGATAGTAGATTGATAAGACGTATCCATCACAACATAGTAGGTCCCGCGCAAAGAATACTGTGGTGGTACATAGCGAAGGGCCTCAATAGAATACGTGTTCAAATAGATATACAAGCCACCACTCTCCATGGGACCATTCATCGATCGAGTATGAACTAACTTAAACTGTGGTGATGTCTGTAATTCTTGTAATGTAATCGCCTCTGTGGGCATGGTGAAAGCCAGCAACACAAGGGCTAGCATTAAAATACGTTGAATCATAAAAACCTCTCTCAAACGAAATAGTCAAATACAGCTTATTTACTCAATAGCTTAACCCATTCCATATACCATGGAATAAAGATTGAACTATTTTCAAGACTCTCCTTATATGTCCCTTCTTGTCTCCATTGTGGTTCTTTACGTAATCTTGTAGCATCATCAAAGTCTACGTATTCGATCATATCTCTTAGCTGCTTATGCGTATACGATGTTTTACTTTCATCATAATTAATACGATAACTGTAATAGTATACAGAATCTTTCACAACATGACGAAGATAGGATTCACGATTGGGCTTATAGGCATCAACTAAAGAACCAGGAATTCCGTTATTCCACACTACGGCGTACTGTGTAGGTGTATCCAAATCATTATATTTATGTAAATAATATATTATTGGAACCTTAATCAGCGTGTTATCTGTCTCTTTGCTCATAATTGCGCTACGTATTACCCGTATTTTAACCCCTGTATCCTCATAAGTTCTCACCTCATGTCTCTCATTTTCTACGGCTTCACTGACTAACTTAGCCGTCTTAGGAATGCGATAGTGAAAGTTCCCCCAATGCTCAATCTGACTGTAATTATCTAATCCAGATAAGGATTCTATGGATGGAATAATATAATTACTCATCACCACTTCAGGTGCTTGATCTTGATATAGATCTTCTGTATTAACCCATCCACCATAAGTAACTCCATACGTTGTCTTTGTATCATCCGGAGTGAATTCCGTATACATTATGCGAGAATTGTTTGACATGAACTTCCAAGATGCATTCCTCAACCCTGGATAATTATATTTTCCTTCACCTTCAGCATATTTACTAAGCTCTTTACCATGAGGTGGTCCTACTACTAAAAACGAACTGAGACTACGAACAGCAAATAATGGCCCTTTTCCAGGCTCAGTTTCTATCACATCACCACGGAAGCTAACATTTGGTACGGATAATCTGATATTTTTATCCCCTTCATGAATCAATACCACTGTAGACTGCGAATAATCTGCAAGCTCCAAAGCCTTAGAAAAACCAGGATGTTCCAGATTTAGCTTATCAAGCGTAGATGGCGGATTTTTAGGATTCGATTTTGCAAACTGACTATATGACTCTGCCTCTTGCTCTGCAACTTTATTAATATGCCGATAATTCTCATACGCATTAGCAGGAATACTCGCATCGGCCCCAGGCACAGGTGGCTGTCCTTTTGACACTTCGATCTGCACAGCACTTACATTCATGGTGAAAGCAGCCGCTAATGCCATCATGACTATACTTTTACGTAACATAAAATCCTCTCTCAACTTACAACATAAATAAGCACAACCTTATTAGCATAAGTATACTATGCAAACAAGGCTGTGCCTATTATTAATAATTTTATAATTTAGTATATAGGATTTACTTCTATTGATATTTATAAGATTGATATTTATAAGGTTTATCTCCATTTGACGATATATATCTTTATCCTTATAATATAAGGAGATAGTCAGACGAGTAGTGACGTCAGGCTCATCTCTAAACTAAATGAAACATGTAGAAATGGCCTTTTCGTTTTATCTAATTTCCGAAGAAACGAAGGGCTATTTTGCTATTTCTAGACAAATAAGCGCCACAAGTGCTCCAAAGGATATCATGACTGATAAAATCCCAAGGATAATCATAATGATTTTATAACCACTCATAAGCAACCCTCCCTTCAAAAACGAAGAGAGGCTCAACCTCGTCTAACTATCCTAAGCCTATTATAAAACGAACTAATATACGATATAATAAGCATTACATTATACAAATATACGAATTAACTAATAAAAGCCGAGTTACGCATCAATAAGTAACTCGGCTTTCAGATTCTTAAATAATTAAAGAGGTAATAAGAGACAGTATGCCAAATAAAAATGGAAGGCTTACAGCAATACAATATCCAAGTAAAATAGCAAGATAAATTACTAAATATACTTTTACTAAAATACCTAAGCAGAGAAAAATAACCTTATAAGTAAATGCTTCTTCTTTCTTGGTGTGGATCCAGTCTTTAGCCCTATAGTATATTTTCGGTTTATTAAAGGCTGGAGATAATCGTTTACACCATAACACAAGCCACGGAATACAGCATATATTACCCAATAAGAGAATTATATATAATTTTAAATCCCCTAGTGAATAGGGCTCTAATGCGGGATTATAGGACATCGTAGAAAAAAGACCTACGGAAATCCCCCACATAATCACAAGCAAAAGCTTGAAATACAGCACTAGTATAGTTTTAATGACGTATATAAGTTTACCCACTGAATCTAACCAATCTTTAACCAACTTTTAAGCAATCTAATAGGCACAATCCTATTAGCATAAGTATACTATGCAAGTAGGATCGTGCCTATTATTTGCTTTTTGTAAGGCAAATAAAACCGAGCTACTAATCAAATAGTAACTCGGTTTTTAGTGTGTTTAAATTTTGAAAATAGACTAATCATTTATCAATGGAATACTTAAAACAGTAGAGACAGTGATTAAGATATACACTACAAGACATAGTTTTAGCAAAAGCAGTAAACTGCCAAATAGGACTTTGTAGATAGGTGCTTCTTGTTTCTTGGATCGTATCCAGTCTTTAATTTTATAATATATTTTTGGTTTGTTAAAAGCTGGCGGTAATCGCTTACACCATAAAACAAGCCACAGAATACAACATATATTACCAAAGAGAAAGAATAGAAATAGGCCGAACTGCTCCAATGAAGATGCTTTCAATACATAAATATAATAGAGTAGCTGAGCAAAGGTCTCTACAAAGTTAATCCATAGATAAACAAGATAAGCCTTAAACAAAAGCACTAATATTATTTTAATGTATTTGAGTTTGCTCATTGCCTCTCTCCTATCTAATACCATAAAAACTTTAACACTAAAGTTCTTATTGAGTCAATATTTCAATCCATATTCAGTTTCGTGCCTATTATTTATCATTTATATTTTAGATTGTATAGAAGTTATCTCAAATTAATATATAAGATTTATCTCCATTTGACGATATACATCTTTATCCCTATAATATAGGTAGATAGTCAGACGAGTAGCTGCGTCAGGCTCATCTCTAGTTACATAAAAACATGAAGAAATGGCCTTTTCGTTTTATACTAATCTCCAGATTAGTGGAAATGAAGGGCTATTTGTCTTTTGTGAGACAAATAAGCGCTATTAAGGCTCCAAAAGCAATGACAATAGCCAAGACTTGTAAGAGGAGCATGATTATTTCATAATCACTCATAGACTTATCCCTCCCTTCAAAAACGAAGAGAGGCCCAACCTCATCTAACTATCCTAAGTCTATTATAGAACGAACTAATATACGATACAATAAGGAACGAATAATAGAGATATACAGATAAATGCAAAAACGCCCGTCATTGACGGGCTATTTTTTACTCCTACTATATATACATTCTCCAAGGCGCCAAGAAACTCCTCGTTGTAATTTCCCCAGTTTTTAGGGATAATAAGGTTATACTTGCGTACACACCACAAGTAGGTAAGGGTGATTTAGTATGTGTCTCTAACTAGTTTGTAGTTTAGGAGGTGGCATATGGATTCTTTAACTATTATATGGGTCATTGTTTGTGCCTATTTATTACTGAATTTATTAGTCGGCGTGTATTGTCATATTCGTGTAAAA